>OGKZ01000037.1_pt1 | contig 109058 bp, 101 predicted proteins | sample 1572571 | NCBI WGS metagenome assembly OGKZ01 (sample SAMEA2581906, study PRJEB24529) | metagenome | biome: Human gut stool | place: China | collected 2011 | reverse complement strand
TAATTTATTTTTATATACTATGTTAAAGCTTATAAAAATGGGGTGAGTAGATAAATGAAAATGTTTAAAACTATTATTTTCTTTTTTGTTTCATTAGTTGCTGTTTCAAGCTTGTTAATGATTACATTATTTCATTATTCTTCAAAATTTAATAGAAATCTTTTTAATATGGCTTCAAATAATTTAGAATCAACATATGATGCGGTTAGTCAAATTTTTTCACGTCAAATTGAAGAGAAGAATAATGATTTAAAGATGATTAACTTATATTTAAATGACGAAAAGGATGAAGTTACAATCAAAAAGTATTTGAAGTCGGTTATAACAAAGTCAGATATTGATAATTTTTATTTTGTAAATGATAATGACTTTTATAATGTTGATTGCAAAGCTATATTTAATGAGGCTTCTTTTAGTTCTTATGGCATGGATGAAAATTTTAGATTTGACGGACAAACATTTTATTTTATATTGAATGTTGAAGAAAAAAATTATCACAATATTAAATATAATAAAATAGCTATAACCTATGATGAGGATAATTTTTTATCAAATGTTTCAATTAAAGCTTATAGACAAGAATGTAATTCAGGTATTTTTTTAAATGACGGTAGGCTTTTATCTAATCTTGAGAATGATTTTTGGGATTATGATAATATATTTGAATTGTTAGATCAATTTGAATTTAAGCATAATGATATATCGTTTGCTAAAGATATAAATTCAAAAAAATATGGTACTTATGAACTTAGGTATAATAATAAAGATTATTATTTACATTTTAAAAAAACAATAATTGATGGTGTTATATTAATTGGACTTATTCCACGGCAAGCAATGCATTTGACAGTGAGTAAAATTCAAACGGATACAATTATTATGTTAAGTGGTTTTGGAGGAATTATTTTGAGTTGTATTTCTTTGAATGTTTTTCTATATTATAAGAAAAAATTAAAAATTAAAAACAAGGAACTGACTACGCAAAATATTTTGTTTCAAACATTATCAGAAAATATGGATGATATATTTGTACTATTAGATAAAAAACTAAAGCCTGTATATGTAAGCCCTAATTCACTAAGGTTAATTGGAGTTTCACCAATTGAAATAAAAGCCGATATTAATAAAATGTTTGAATGTGATGCTTCTAATGTTAATCCCTTAATAAATAATGCCAAAAATCTTAAAATTGGCCAAAGTATTGAAGTTGAAAGAAGACTTAGAAATAATGCTACGGGAGAGACTTATTGGTGTTTAGATAAACTATATCATTTAAGAGAAAAGAATGATGATATTTATATTTGTATATTATCTGATAGAACGAAGGAAAAGAAAAACTATGAGCAAATTGAAACTGCCCTTGACGTGGCTAAGCAGGCTAATTATGCTAAGACATCTTTTTTAGCAAATATGTCTCATGACTTAAGGACTCCAATGAATGCTATTTTAGGATTTTCTAACCTTTTACTTGAATGTGACGATGAGACTAAAGCAAAAGAATATGCTTCTAAAATTAATTCCTCTAGTAAAATTCTAATGGACATAATAAATGATATATTGGATTTGTCTAAAATTGAAGCTGGTAAACAAACTATTAATATTTCAAATATTAAAATTGATGATGTTTTGAAAAAAATTGAAATGGTTATTAAGCCTCTAGCTAATAAGAAAAATATTACATTTAATATATATAAGAAAAACATAATACATAATGATATTGAAACAGATAGATTAAAGCTTGTTCAGGTTTTTACTAATGTTATATCAAACTCAGTTAAATATACAAATGATGGGGGACTTGTGACCTTTTTAATTAAAGAACTTCCAAGTGAATCAACAAGAGTAGGTAAATATGAATTTATTATTGAAGATAATGGCATTGGCATGAGTAAGGATTTTTTAAATGATATTTTTTTACCATTTGCTAGAGAAAAAGATAAAGTAAAGGATATTCAAGGAACTGGGTTAGGTATGCCAATTGCTAAAAATATTATTGATCTTCTTGGGGGAACAATAGATGTCGAAAGTGAAGAAAATAAGGGGACAAAATTTACAATTAGATTTGATTTTGGAATTGTTAATGATTCGGTTAAAGTAGTGACTCAAGATACATCTATGGACAATGATTTAGATTTAGGCGGAAAAAGAGTATTAGTTGTAGAGGATAATGAAATAAATGTAATTCTTATAACGGAAATTCTTAAAAAATTTAATATAATTGTAGATGTTGCATGTAATGGAGAAGAGGGGGTTAATAAAGTAAGATTAAATCATAATTATGATTGTATTCTTATGGATGTGGTAATGCCAGTAATGAATGGATATGAAGCCACAAGAAAAATAAGAAATTTAAATTCAGATTATGCTAAGAATGTTCCGATAATTGCAATGACTGCAAATGCTTTTTTAACCGATGTTGATGATGCGATAAAGTCAGGTATGAATCAACATATATCAAAGCCAATTGATTTTAAAAAATTGTTTTCTTTGCTTAAAAAAGTAATTAAATAGCATTGTAATCAAAAAAATATATCACGAATGATAAAATTATATTAAAATAAAAAGAAAAAAGTTAGAATTTTATTCAAAAAATGTTAATAATTTTTAATAATTATATTGCATCATTAAAATAAAAGTTGTATAATGTAGGAAATTCAAAAGAATATTCGAAATAATAAACAATATTTTTAGGAATTGAGTTAAGTATATTTTATGAGGTGAGTTTGATTATGAAGAAAAAATTATTAGTATTAAGTGTGTTAGCTTTAAGTGGAATATCAGCTGCAACTTTAGCATCTTGTGATAAGTTTGTTGGAGGCTCAACGACAACATCAACTCCTAGTGAGTCTGTTCCTCGTACAGTAACAGGAATTAGTGTGACGGGACAAAATACTGTGTATGGTATTGGCGATTCTATTGCTCCAGGTGCAAGTGCAAGAGTTGCTATTAATTATTCAGATGGTACATCTTCAGATTCTACATCAACTGCTAAATTTGATTTTAGTGCTGTAGATGCGTCTAAGGCAGGTAAGTATACTGTTAAGGTTACATGTCAAGGTAAGGAAACTTCTTATGAGGTTGAGGTTAAAGAATATGTATTTACTGGTATTGAAGCAGATACATCTAAGGCTGATTTAAATTATCATTTGTATACAGTATATAATTTTGATGATGTTGTAATTAGTGCTTTATATAAGCACCCAGTTACAAATGAGGTTACTAAAAAGGTTTTAAATAATGCGGATGTTGCATTTAAGGTAACTGATAGTAATAACACTGAAATTGGTACTCAATTCCCAGCTATTGGCGATTATAATGTTGAGGCTTCATATAATGATGCTAAGTTCAATTTTGCAGTAAAATGTGTGCCAGTAGATGCTAAAACAATTGCAGAAGCAATGGAAGTAGCAAGCAAGACTGAGTCTTCAATTTCATCAGGAAGTGCAGTTTATACATCTACATATGGCATTGGTTCCGAAAGTGGAGATTCATATGAAACTCATACTGATTCATATGACTATGTATATGGTAACAGCTTTGTAAAAGTTAAAAAGGAAAATTCATATAATGGTGAAAAGCGAAATCTATATTATTCATTAAAGTCAAATGGTGAGCCATTTGTTGTGGCAGTAGATTTGGATGAAAACGGTAATGAAACAGGAACTCCTTATATTCCTACTGATTTGGAATTTAATCCAAAGGCTATTGATGCACAATATTTACCATTAAATATATTTAAAGATGGAACTAAATATAACGGAGTATATAATACTATTAATGCATTATATAAAGAATTAGAAGGAGTTGTTGGTGATCCATATCAAGAATTGGGCGAATGCTCTCATCTTGATAATGCAACAGGATTCAAATTTGGATATAATAGATTAAGATCGGCTTATAATAGATGGTATTATGAAAGGGTTACAGTTGAATTTACTTTAACTGAGGCGGGAGCAATTAATAAAGCTTATATTAATATTGATAAATATATTAGTGAAGAAAATCCGGCTTATGGTGAGACAGATTATGAAGCTGGAACAGCATTACCTTCTGACCTACCTATTGAAATAAAAGAAAAGCAAGATGAAGCAGGCTTGACAAAGAAGTACTTTGTATTTAAAGATGGCGCAGACACTACTCCTTCTGATTCAAGTAATTGGAAATTTAATCAGGAGTCTGGCGTTAAGGCTTCAGATGATGAAAATCCATATCTAGCAAGTAAGATTACTGTTTCTGATTTTAAGATTTTTGATGCAAATAATAAAGAGCTTAACGATGGTGAAAGAATTTCCTTAGACCTAGATAATGGTAATAGTGTTAAGGACGAAGGAAATCATAGATTTGAATTAACATTCTCTATTGGTAATGTCTTACCTGAAACTGCAAATATTGATCTAGATGCAATAGATGTTGAAGTATCTGGTGTTGGTAAAGATGGGCATATTGTAGGAGATTTTGATTATAAATATGCAACTATAAGTAATTATGATGGAAGTATTACTTTACGTTTTAATAGACCAGGTGATTATGATGTTACATTTAAAACATCTAGTGTAACAAAGACGATACATTATAGTGTTGATTATGAAGCACCACTTACTATCGAGGGTACAGTTCATAATGGCGAAAAGGATTCTTCATTTAGTCCTGAAAGCTCTTTTGCAATGTATAAGTCAAATAAGATTTATATTGGTGCAAATATTGGTGACAATAATGGTGGAAACGGAGATGCATTCGAACCTGGATTTACTGCTGTAGTTGATAAGACAACTGCAAAGCTTGAAAAGACTACTTTAAATGTAAATGGTAAGGATGTTGAGTGCTATGCATTTACAGCAACAGAAGCAGGCGACTATGTTATTACCATAACAGGTGCAAAACCAGATTCTGATAGAGCTGCTGCAACTTCGACATTGAAAATTAATGTTGCTGATAACCCAACTTTGGCTAGTATTTTAGCTAAGTATGATAATAAGTATGAAGCAGTAGTTTCTGAAGACGAAATTTATTCTTTAGAATTTACTGATGATAAATTTACTATTTATAACAAATATGACCATACAAAGTATGCAGAGTATGATTATACTTATGATGCAGAAACAAGAACATTTGTTTGTATTCCAGGAGGAAATGCTTCAGGTATTGATAAGAATTTTGAACTTACAATGAGTAATTACTATGTATTATCCTTAGTTGATGTTGATACAAAAGCAAGTTATATTCTTAAGAAGCCTACAAGTGATATTACAGATGAGGATTTAGCTTTATTAAAAGGTAAATATACAGGAGCATTGGCGACATATGGTTATTCTTGGACATTTGCATTTGTACCTGGCGAAGAAAAAGGTACAGGATCACTTGTAGTAACTGAAAACAATGGCTGGGATGATGTTGATTATACATATACATATGAATTTGATACTAAAACTAGAAAGCTTGTACCTACATATACTGGTACTAGTAAAAATCATCCGTTAAAATCTGGGGTTGTGTCAATAAATAATGATTCACAACTTGTATTTACATATGCTAATGCTAATATTGTTCTTGAAAGTCAAAATGCAGATTATTCACAGATGTTCAATGGAACATATGAGACAACAGCAGAATACAATGGAATGAGTCAAGTATTTGAATTCCAATTTACGGCAAATACTGATGATGCTAAGACAGGTACACTTGTATGTATTACGGATGGTGATTCATCTAAGTCTGGTACTTATACATATAGTTTAGATGAGGCAACTGGTGCTATAAAGGTTACAAAGATTTCTGGAAAAAAGAAATATATTGAAGATTGCTTGTCATTTGTTAATGGGAAGTTATATTTAACAAAATACAATAATAATTTCGAACTTTCTAAAAAAGGTGGTAATGAAACACCTGACAAATTTGAAATTCCAAAAGAAATGTATGGAACATGGTCAACAACTCAAGAGGGTGGATATGATCCAATAACAATTTCAGAAAATGGTGTACAATTTGCTAATTACGGTTATGATGAAACCCCAATCGTATCAATAAATGGCAATACAATAGTTGTAAATGATAGTTATTATCAAGAAGTAACTATAACTCTTATTGATTCAAAAACATTGAATGTTGTTATTTATGGTAGTACAGTAGTATATACAAAGGACGATGTTGAAGGTGTATTAGAAGTTCCAACTGAACTTCAAGGAACTTATGTTGGATTCAATCCAAATTCATCTGGAAATGTTACTATTGAAGTTGGTGAAAAAACTGTTAAATGTGGTGAATATACTTATACAATTAGTAGTGTTGAAGATGGAACCTATAAGTTTGTAGATGAAACTGCTCCTGATTGCTTTGTTTTGCTTGTAGTTGGTGCAGATCAAAAAATAACATTTACAACAGAGACGACTGATACATTTGAAATTCATCTTAAAGGTTCATCTACAGTTGTAGAGATTGATGAATCACTTCAAGGCACGTGGAAAGATGAAGCTAATAACATTACATTAGTTATTAGTGCATCAAGTGTAAATTGGAATGATATTGAATGTACAGGTGTAGCTTATAGTGAAGGAAATTTATCATTCACTTATAATGATGCTGAGTATGTTGGTGGTATTAATCATACTACTAATAAGCTTGAAATCAGAACAGGAACTACTGAATGGTATACTTTTTCAAAGCAAACACCAAGTGAAAGCAATGGTGAAGTTGATTTATCATCATATGCTGGATGGTATGTAAATGGTAATGATCAAATTGCTGTTATTTCTAATGGAATTCTAATTGGAAAAGATACCTATACGATTGATAGCAAATCCTTAGTAGATGGTGTTCTAACAATTGAAGCATCTTTAAATTCTACAAGTATCTCTATTACAATTACAGGTAATTCATTAGTATATAATGAAGTTACTTATACAAAACAAGTTGACTAAGAAAATTAGATAAATAAGGTAAAAGATCGATAATTATATCGGTCTTTTATCATGTAAATAGTAAGTATCAAGTTTCTTTAGTTGAAAAATATAATAGTATAAGAAAAATGCGAATATATTTCGAATAATATTCGAAAATATTGTCGAAAATTATTGATTTTATATTGATTTTATATGTATAATGTAATAGAATAATAACATAATGTTTAAAATTTCAATTATTTTGTTATTCTAAACAAGATGAGGAGGAAAATGTATGAATGAGGGATTTATAAGTTTTAAAAAGAAAATCTTAAAGGAACATTTAACTAAATGCTTAATACTATCTATTTCTCTTGGTCTTATAGTCTTTGGTGGATTATTTCTTTTGTGGAAATTACAAGTTATTTCTCTTCCAATTTGGATGGTAATAATTATTCCCGTAGCTTGCTTTATTATTAGCTTTTGTGGACCATACTTTTTATTAAAGCCATGTGATAAAGTAATTGCAAAGCGTTTAGACCATGAGCTTAAGCTTAATGAAAAAGTTCAAACTATGGTGGATTATAAAGATAGTGATGAATTTATCGCATGTCTTCAAAGAGAAGATACAGAAAATAAATTAAAAGCCATTTCTTTAAAAGCCTTAAAATTTAATTTACCAATCGCTTTAATTGTACTTGGTATAATCGGTGTTGCATCTACAACTACGGCTGTTTCAATCCCTATGAAACACGAGCAAAGTCCTGTTGAGCCTGAAAAGCCATTTACTCTAACTGAGCTTCAAATTAAAAGAATTGAAGAGATTATTGCAAAGGTTAAGGAATCTAATATTAATTCTGAGCTAACTTCAAGCTATGAGAATGAATTGAATGCATTAATAGAAAAGCTTAAAGTAATAACTAAGCAAGATACAGTAAATGAAGAAGTGCTAAAAACGATTGAAAAAATAACTAAGGAAATGAACGATACTAATAAGAACAAAGCTATTGGTAAAGCTTTAAATAGTATTGAGAGTACATTTTATGATGATAATGGTAAATTTAAGCCTGTTTCTTCAAGAAAAAATGCTTTTGTTGGCAAGTGGATGACAAAGGATGAACAGAAAAAAACAATAACAATTACAAAAACATTAGTAAATGTCAATGGAAAATCATATGCCTTTGAAAAGGAATTAGCGTCAGGTAATTATAAGCCAGGTGATACTATTACGGGATTTATTCCTGGTAGTAAGACTGAAAGCTGTGAAATCATTATGGGAAATGACTATATTACATACAATAAAGAAAATTATTATTTGTATGAAGGATATACAAAAATTAGAGATTTAGGTCGAGCAATTTATAATTTTGAAGGTAATTTAAACAATTATTTTCAAGGAATTAAAAATGATTATTCTGAGCTTTCAAGCGGATTATATGGTTGGCAATATACATATGCTAAAACAGTTGCTGATTCAACTGCGATAAAAACGGCAATTGAATCAACAAATCTAGTAGAAAATGATTATTATAAAGCTTTTATTGAGTATAGTGATACCATTAATAAAGTACAAAATACATCAGTATCAAAGGTTTTAGATTTAATTAATGCAGCAGTAGATACTCTTGAGAAAAATATTACAGATTTAGTTAATCTAGAAATGAAAAACCGTGATACGGTTTATTATATTGAGGATGAATTAAGAGATATATTTGGCTTAGATCCTGCAAGTAGAATTGATGACAAGCTTGAAGAAGATAAAGATGTTTCAAGTGATGACGATTCAAATGATTCAACAGCTGATAAAGTTAGTGGTGGTGGATATGGTGAGGGTGAGACAAAGTATGCTCACGATGATTATTTCTTCCATTATGATCCTTCAACAGGTGAGTCTACATTCTATGCATATGGAAAATTCTATACAACATATCAAGGCTATTTTGAAGCCTTATCAAATGAGGGTGTTTTAACTGATGAAATGCGTGAATTTATTGAAAGCTATTTTAACAAGTTAAATACTGGCCTTGATAGCGAAAAAAATAAAAATTAGGAGAATAATATGGAAAACATTGAAAAAGTAAAAAAGTTTAGTGAAACAATTAAAACAATTAAAGCTGAGATTCATAAGGACGTAGTAGGACAAGAAGACATTGTTGACAATGTTATTATTGCGATTATTTCTGGTGGTAATGTACTTCTTGAAGGTGTACCAGGTGTTGGTAAAACAAGATTAGTACGTACTTTAGGAAAAACATTGTCATTACCATTCTCAAGAATTCAATTTACACCAGATTTAATGCCATCTGATGTTACTGGTACTAATATTATTCAAAAGGATGAAACTGGTAAAATGAAGATGGTTTTTCAAAAGGGACCTATTTTTGCCAATTTAGTACTTGCTGATGAAATTAACCGTGCAACTCCAAAAACACAATCAGCCATGCTTGAGGTAATGCAAGAGCACAAGGTTACTATTGCAAATCAAACATACAAGATGGCAGAGCCATTCTTTGTCCTTGCAACACAAAATCCAATTGAACAAGATGGTACTTATCCTCTTCCAGAGGCTCAAATGGACCGCTTTATGTTTAAATTAGTTATGAATTTCCCAACAATTGAGGAATTAAAAGATATTGTTAATATGACACAAATTACTCTTGAAGAAACTGCAAATGCAGTTGTTGATGGACCAACAATTCTTGAAATGCGTGAGCTTTCAAAGACTGTTCCTGTTATTGATGATGTACTTAATTTTGCAATGACTTTAGTTTCAATTTCTCACCCAGAACTTCCAAATACATCTGAAACTGCAAGAAAGTATATTAAATATGGAGTTTCTCCTCGTGCTGGACAAGCTTTAATTACAGCTGCTAAGGTTCGTGCATTAATAAATGGTAACTTTAATGTATCTATTGAAGATATTGAAACATTAGCTTATCCTGTTTTAAGACACAGAATTAAGATTAATTATACTGCAATCAATGAACATTTATCAGTTGATGATGTTATTGGTTTATTAATCAGTGAAACTAAAAGGTACTGCAAATAATTATGGCAAAGTATGCAATTAATGAAGATTTTTTGCAACAACTTGAAACATTAGAATTAATTTTAAAAAATAATGTAGCCGGAGTATTTGGTGGTAATCATCAAAGTAAAAGCTTCGGCTCATCTTGTGAATTCGCAGATTATAGAGATTATATTCCAGGCGATGATATTACTAAAATTGATTGGAATGCATATGCTCGTTTTGAACATTTATATCTAAAGCAGTATTTAGATGAAAGACGACTTCATACTAAAATATATTTAGATGCTAGCCGTTCAATGGATTATAACAAGAGTAACAAGGCGGTAAAAGCATTACAGGTTGCTGCAGCTTTTGCCTATCTATCAGTTGTTATGATGGATAAGGTTTCGATTTATTATATTAAAGATGATTATGTATATGACCTTGCATTAAATATTGCAAATAAAGACCAATTTTTTAATAACATTCAGAAGCTTAATGAAATTGATTTTGATGGTGATTTCAATTTTAGTGAAGCAGTCTTACCAACTAATGTTGGCTATGGAGATGGTATTTCAATTGTAGTTTCTGATTTTTTGACGGAAAATGATTTTGAGCGTGGTATTGATTATCTAATTAGTAAAAAACGTGATGTATTATGCTGTCAGGTTCTTGCAAGTGATGAAATGCGACCAATGTTTAATGGAAAGATACATTTATTTGATTCTGAAAATGCGCTTAATGATTATAGGAAAAACATTAATAAGGATGTACTTAATGCTTATAGAGCTGCTTTAAGTTATATTATTGATTCTATGACTGATTTTTGTGCATCTCGTGGTGCAACATATCTTCTTTGTGAAGAGAAGAAATCTATTAATGATATTTTCTTAAATGAGTTAATTGAGAAGGGGGTACTTAAATAATGAGTTTTCTTTATCCTCTTGGATTATTAGGTTTAATTGGAATCCCTATTCTAATTATCATTTATATTATTAAAAATAAATATACTGAGCAAACAATTGCTAGTACATATATTTGGAAACTTAGTGAACGCTTTTTAAAAAGAAAAAAGCCTATTTCTAAGCTAAGGGGCTTAATTAGTCTTATTTTACAATGCTTAATTGTTCTTTTTCTTTCCTTTTTAATTTCAAGTCCATCATTAATAATTAAGGGTGGAGCAAATGATTATTGCTTTATCGTCGATGGTAGTGCTTCAATGAATAAGAAAGAAAACGGAAATACAAGATTTAATCTTGCTAAGGATGAAGTTGAAAAGCTAATTAGCGAATCTAAAAATGGTAGTTCATATACAATTATTTTTATTGGAAATGATACGCAAATTCTTTGTGAAGGTCTTGAAAATAAGAAGAAGGCTATTGAAATTTTATCGGAGCTTAAGGCTACAAATATTGCCAGTGATACAGTAGATGCTATTTCATATGCTCAAGCATATTTTAATGATAATGCTTCAATTAAGACGTATTTAATTAGTGATAAAGCCTATACAACAAAAAATGTTGAGCTTGTTAATGTTGCAAGCACTGATGTTAATTATTCAATATTAAATTGTAATTATAAGCTTCATGCTGCAACTTATAATGAAGATGGTACAGTCAATACACCTGCAAAGCTTCAAATTACAGGTGAAGTTATGGCCTATAACGATAATACGGATTTAAATCTTGAGCTTAAGGTAAATGACTCTGCTGCAGCTACTCAAAGTGTTAGAGCTTTTGATAATAATGCTAGTAGCTTTACTTTTGAAGTTGAAAGAGAATCTTTCAATAGCTTAGAAGTATCTATTTTAAATGAAGATAATCTTGATTTAGATAATCATTATATTGTGTATGATTTAGTATCTGAACATAATTATAAAGCATTAATTGTCAGTGAAAATCCCTTCTATATTGCAGCTACATTAGAGGCATATGGTAAGATTGATACAATTGATGTAAAAAATTATGAAGAGTATGAGCTTGATACTCCTACAGGTTATGGGCTTTACATTTTTGATTCTAATTGTACACCTGATGTTTTGCCAACTGATGGTACAATTTGGATGTTTAACCCAACAAAGAGTATTTCTGGATCTGGGTTTGCTGTTTTAAATGCAAATAAAGAGATTTCATCTGCTACTTTAGAGCGTTCTAATGTATATGGTGAGGAAAAGAACCTAGTTGAAGGTTATATTGATTCTGAAAACTATAAGCTTGTTGTTAAGCGTTATACAGAATATTCAATAAGTCGTAATTTTCAGACTTTATTTACATGTGATGGAAAACCTGCTATTTTTACAGGTACTACAACTGGCAAGTCTAAGAATCGCGAAATAGTATTCAGCTTTGATCTTCATTATTCTAATTTAGCGATGAGTGTAAATGCTTTAAGATTATTTAGTAATATGCTAGATTTCTCATTCCCTACTGTTATCAGTTCATCTAACATTATTTCTGGTGATGAGTTAAGCTATAGTGTTTTACCACAAACAAAAAATATGCGTCTTATTGCTCCATCTGGTACGTCATCATATTTAGATTGTAGTGGAAGTGCAGGAACAGTTAAGATTACTGAAGTAGGAACCTATGAGCTTGTGGTTTCTTTAGAAAATGGAACGGAGAAGAAGTTTAGTATCTATTCGAATTATCCTGAAGATGAGAACAAAAATGATGTTACAGTAGCCTCTATTGAAGGTGTTTCGGAAAATAATAATAGAAATGGTTCATTTAGTTTAATGATAATTCTATATATTTGTGTTGCGCTATTTTTTGTAGCAGATTGGATGGTGTATTGTTATGAACAGCATCAGCTTTACTAATCCTTATTTATTATTTGTTGGTATTGCCTTACTAGCTGTTGTGCTTGTTCCTTTCTTTCTATCAATTAAGAAAATAGGATTTAATTTTCATAATATTACATCACTTGTAATACATGGTGTACTAGCAGTTTTAGTTACACTTGCTCTCGCAGGAATGACTTTAACTTTAGTGATGACAGAAACAGATGTATATGTTCTTGCTGACTGTTCATATTCCTCAATTAAAAATTTGGACACAGTTGATACATATATAAAGGATTTAAATAAAAATTTACCCGATAATTCTAAATTAGGTATTATTTGTTATGGTAAGGATTATGAGGTCCTAACTAATTTGGGTGAAAAAATTAAAAGTGTATCAGAAAATAATATTGATGATACCCAAACTAATATTAGACCTGCTCTTGAATATACAACAACATTGTTTAATGATGATGCGATTAAAAGAATCGTTATTATCTCAGATGGTGGTGAAACCAATCAAAAGAGTATTTCAGGTCTTATAAGTGATTATGAGGAAAGAAATATTCATATTGATGCAATTTTCCTTGATAATAATTTAAAGGAAGACGCCGACGAATTCCAAATTTCTGATGTATCATATAATCCTAAAACTTATATTGGTAAGGATGAAAATGTAACTATTACTGTTGACTCTAATAAGAAGGTAATGACGGCAAACTTAAATTTATATCATAATAATGAAGTTGTAAGTAATCAAACAGTAAGACTTGAAAAAGGATCTAATCAATTTAAAATTAATCTTGATACAAGTGTGGCTGGTACCCAGTCCTTCCGGGCTGAAATATCAGAATATACTGATGATGAACACCGTGATAAAACGGATACAAATCCATACAATAATGTTTATTATTTTGATCAAGATGTAACTGATGAAATAAGCATTTTATACCTTTCAAATTCGACAGATAATGGCAGTGCTGAATATAATACATTTAAGGCTATTTATGGTGATGAATCTAAATATAAGGTTACAAAGTTTATTAATGATGATACAAATATTCCTGTAACGCTTACGGATTTAGCTAAATATGATGAAATTGTATTAAACAATTTTAATGTCAATAGTGAAAATTTTAAACAAAATTCAGATATGTTTGTTAATAATTTAAGTACTATTGTATCCGAATATGGAAAAAGTGTTGTTACAATTGGTAATACTTATGTTCAAGGTTCAACCGGAGATGACGCTTATAAAACTTTAAGCACAATGCTTCCTGTAAATTTTGATAAGGATGCCAATCAAAATCGTTCATATATTATATTACTTGATATTTCTAAGAGTATGTTTCAAGCTGGACATATTTTAGCGGCAAAACAAGTTGCATATAATTTGCTAGACCTATTAACTGAAAAAGATCAATTTACAGTTATTCCTTTTTATGGGGATAATATGGAGCTTTTTTCAGGTAAGGCTACAAAGAAAAACATTGATTACGTTAAGGAAGAGATTAAAAATCTTACAGGTAGACAAGCAACAAATATAAGTGCAGCCTTAAATGTTGCATATAATAAATTGGTCAATGCTAACTATAAGACTAAACAAGTAATGCTTATATCAGATGGACGTTCTTTTAGTCAAGATGAAACAAGTATTAAAGAAGCAATAAGTAAAATGAAATGGGCTAACATTAATGTTGATTGGGTATGTGTAAATGAAGAATATCATGATGCAGAAATCCCTGGATTTAGTACATTAAAGAGCTCAATTGAAAGTAACGAAAATAATATTATAGGAAAATTTACAAGAATTACGAGAGAAGAAGATGCATCTAGTGCCGTATTTTCAGAAATTGCAGATAAGGTAACTAATATTCATCGAGATGAAGGTAATTATGCGGTAAATGTTGCCATTAAAGATCATGAAGTATTGACTAACGTTTCAGGTATATCTAAAAAAATAAAGGATTTTTATGCTGGAGTAGAAAAAACATCAGCGAATACAATTCTTGAAACAGTTGATAAGAAAGTTAATTATCCATTATATGCCACATGGAATTTTGGTGATGGTAAAGTGACATCTTTAGCAACTAGCTTAAATAACGTTCTAAGTGGTGAAGGGTCTAATGAAAATATTTTCCTATCAAATATTGTTACATCTTCGACACCTAATAATCAAAATTATTCATCATATAAAGTGACATGTGAAAAAAATGGCGATCAAATGCGAATTACAGTTATTCCACAAACTGTTAATCCAAATGCAAATGTTGTGTTAAGTGTAATTGATCCTTCTGGTAATACTACAGAATATAAGATGAATATTAGTTCAAATAATTATTATTATGATTATAATATTAATTTAATAGGTTCATATAAACTTGTTGCTAAATATAATGATGTAGAAATAATTGAAAGATTTAATTTTTCATATTATTCAGAATATGATTCCTTTACTTCATATGATTCAGCTTATTTATATAACTTGATTACTAGTGATGGACAGGTTTCTGAGGATGGTAAACTGATTGTATCAAATGATAATCTACCTATTACAACGTACACATATGAATTTACACCATTATTTATGATTATATCATGTGCATTATTTGTATGTGATATTGCTATTAGAAAACTAAGATGGCAAGATATTAAAGATATTTTTACAAGAAAGAAGAAGGTGAACTAATATGAAAAGAAGAATTGGAAATCTTTTACTTATTGGATCCCTATCTTTACTTGCAAGCTGTGGGGAAATTAATGGGGGAACATCAATTGCTAAGCCAAGTGTTGCTCCTTCAACTTCAACAACGCCAAAACCTAATGAGAATTTAACTTTTTCTGCAACTCTTAATCTTAATGGGAACCCATTTTATTTAACAGATCCGGAAATAGAAGCAATTTGGCAAAATAACACAACTACGGTACAAGCTCCTTTTAATGATGATTCAGTTGCTACAACTCAAGGATTAGATGGGGAGTATTATGTGCATTTAACTAAAAGTCCTAAAAATTATACATATGATCCAAATTCGACAATTGTTACAACGAATAATCCTAATTGTAGCATTGAATTAATGCGTTTAGCTAAACCATCTGGTGGTTCGGGTAAAGATTTATTTGACAAAATTTATAATATTTCGGACATAAAACCAAATGCGGTTGGAAAAAGTTATGCATTTGAGGCTACAATAAATAGTGCAAATGATGTTGTATATTATCAATTTGTTCCTAAGGTTGCTGGGTCTTACACGATAGAATCAATGGTTGATATGTTTGATAATAAAGTCAATCCGAAAGTATTAACGTTTTATACAGGCTCTTCGACTACTGCTCAGTTTGATCAAGAAGTAAATAGTGGTGGTGCTTATTTAGATGGTGGTTATACTAGAAATTTTAAATTTCAAGTTGATTTTACGGACAGAGCATTAGGTGGCGTTGCAAAATTTGGTATCAAAGCCGAAATAAATGATAGTATATCATATCCCGTAACTGTTCCATTTAAGATTACTTATCAAGGTGAATATAATGTTTCAATGGTTAATAATAAAGTAATGTATGCCGAAGAAATGTATTATAAGCGTGATAATGATGGAAATTATATAGTTGATGAAAATGGAAATTATGTACTTAATTATGTAAAAATGGCTCCTGGTGAGGAAAACTATGATTATGATTTTGGTGCAGGAGGTAGTCATAATTCAACCTTCTATAATCAATTAATAGATCCAAGCTATGTATATGATGGTGTTCATAATAAATATTTAAGGAGAAGATTTAAGCTTGTTAATGGTGAGTATATTTCAGCGCCAGATGGTGATTATATATTAAAAAGTACAATTGCAAGCGTCGAGCGAAAATCATCTTATCATAATTTTATTTCATATTCAGCATTCCAAAATGGCTCTTCACTCATTTTAAATCAAAAAAATTTGGTATATAATGCGGAAGATGGATATTATCATTATATAAAAAATGGCGAAGATAACATAGTGTGTGCTAATTTAACGAATGTCATAGACATTTTAGGGGTAAGTATTGTCGGTGTTGAAGACGATGGAAAGCTATGGATCACTAAAATGGGAACTAATCAGTATGATGAAAACGGATTAAGAATTATTGAAAATTATAAATATTTCTTAGACGCTGAATATATTGGTTGTGTCAATAGTGATGGTATGATTTATGTTACAAAAGAATTAGTGACATTCTTACAAAAATTATGTAATTCAACTAGTTATTTCTTTGATGGATATGGCTGGCTAGAAACAGAGGGAAATATTTATGCAGCTGATGGTAGTGAATGGATGTTTGCCTGTGGTTTCTATTCAAATCAATAATTAAAATAATATTCTAAAAATGCAATATATTGAAAAAATATATTGCATTTTCTTGAAAATAAAGATATAATTCTTTCGTAATAGTTTAAAGAATGAATATAATTAGACTAATTTTATAAATTATTAAATTTTTAGGAGGAAATAAAATGAAGAAAATCGTTAAGATTTTGTCAGCATTATCACTTGTAAGTATCAGCATTGCTGGTTTAGCTTCTTGTGGTAAGATTGAAAGTAGTACGCCTACTACTGGTTCTAAAGCTACTGGAAGTAGTGGAACTACTGGAACTACTGGAACTAGTGGGACAACTACTAGTGGAGCATCTACTACTGTTCCAGTTGATTACGTTACATATAATGTTAAAACTCAATCAATCAGTGGAAAGCCAATATCAAATGCTTACGTTACATTAAAAGGAAGAAATGGTGAGTATTCTGGTTTCTCTGATTCAAATGGACAGGCCTCAATAAAAGCACCTGCTGGAACGTATGAGGTTCAATGTGAAGATATGGAAAGTGAAGGCTATGTTGTTGATTCATCGTCTGATGGAATTCAAATTGACGATTCAGGTGAAGAAATAATTATTAAATTTAAACCTCAATTGATTCAAGAACAAATGCCAGAAAACACAAAATACGCTGAAAATGATCAGGCATATGATTATACATTTGAAGGTTATGATTTTGGTAGTAAGACTAATTTTGGTGAAAAAGTGACATGGACATTGTCAGATTTACTTGAGGATAATGAACTTGTCGTTTTAAATTTCTGGTATACAACCTGCTCATGGTGTGTTCGTGAATTCCCATTTTTAGTTGACTCATATTCAGCATACACGGATAAGGTTAAGGTTATCGGTATTAACCCAGGTGAAAGCTATAATGATACAGTAGATACTGTTAAAACATTTGCTAGTGAACAAAAGCTTAATATCATGTCAACAGTTGGTGATACATCTTTAATTGCTCCATTTGGTGTTACGGGTTTCCCAACATCAGTATTTATTGATCGTTATGGTACTATAACGATGATAGAAGGTGGAGCAATTACAACCAAGGATAAATGGGACGGTCTATTTGCAAAATATACTGGTGACAATTATGTTCCTACATATGAAGCATCAGGTTCTGATGTTGTTCCTGATGTTGAATTCCCAGGCTCAGCAGTATTAGAGAAAGCAGCATTAGCTAAAAATGTATCTGCTACATTTAAAGAAGAAGATCGTGAAACTTATAAGAATATTTGGCCTTGGGTTGCTACTGAAGATGGCACAGCAATCAAGCCTTCAAATAAAGGCGTTAATAGTTCATATTCTATAGCTTGGATGGATATTACGGTTCCTGCTAATAAGGTACTTGCTATTGACTATAAGGCATCTTGTGAAGATGGCGATATGTTAGGTATATTCCTTGATGGTAAGCGCTTATGTCAAATGTCTGGTAATGATAAGGAATTTAAAACAAAGTATTTATATGTTGCAGGTAATACTGATGAAAAGATTTCTGTTGAATTCTTCTTCTATAAGGATTCAAAAACAGCAATGTTTGATGATACTGTGTATATAAATAATGTTAGATTTATGGAACAATCAGAATTGACAAGTAAGTTCCAAGTTATTCGTCAAGCTGCATTTGGTGAAATTAATCCATTTACTTTAAAATGGTCAAACTATATAACTCCAGTATTTAATGAAAATGATGGCTACTATCACGTAGGTAGTGAAGATGGACCTCTTCTACTTGCAGCATTAAATGATAAAAATACTCATTTTTCTAATAAAGAAATTATTACTTTGTTAGCTGAAAATTCTGAGTTATTTGTTGATAAGACTGATCCTAAAAATCCAATTGATTATGGTAAAATTATTAGTCAATATGCAAATTATGCTGATAATTCTTCAATTACAATGCTTGATTTACCAACTAATGGTTTAACTTCAATTACTAAAGATCTTGCAGCTGCATTACAGTTTGTTGCTAGAGAATTCGGTGATGAAAAATTAAAGGATTTTGATTTACAATGGCTTGAAATGTGTGTTTATATCAGTGAGTACAATACTCCAAAAGGTGAAGAAATCGGCGACCCTATTAAAGGACTTGCAACATTTAACGCTTTAGAAGCTAAAATTACAAATCCTGAGGATAGTCTAGAGGATCACTATAACTATATTAAATTTGATTTCCCTCTAGTTCCACGTGGATATTTATTCAAGTTTACTCCTGAAAAATCTGGTATATATCATCTTTATGGTATAAGTGGACAATCTACTGAATGCTTCTTCTATGGAACTGGCTCTGAAAGACAAGAAGATTCAAGAGCGTATGTATCTCGTGATAACTTCATAAGATATGATAATAATGTGAAATATGCGGAAGATTTTGATCAATATATGTATTATGAAGCAGGACAAACATATTACGTTGCACCTGTATTCTTTGGTATTGATGATACTGAGCATTTATTAAGATTCCGTATTGATTACTATGGTACATATAAGGAATATTTAGCTCAAGCATCAGATGGAACATTCACATATAATGAAAATGCTGATGGTTCAATTGGTAATATAATTTCAATTTCTAATATTAAAGTAGCTCTTGGAAATGATGGATTCTATCATCCAACTGATAATAATGGTAATGTTATTAATGATGAGTATATTTATGCTGATTTCAAATATACTACAGGTGTATTCTCTTCAAATTCACTAGAACAAATCATTGAAAAAGGTGGATTTAATTTTAGTAAAGATGAAAATGGAAATGCTGTTGCAGGTAGTGATGAAACTAGTACAATTAAGCAATATTTGGCTCAAATGGATACTGATGTAAATTCTGTAACATATGGTACTGTTAAAGTTAATTTAGGCTTAATGGGATTACTTCAAAAGCTAATGGATAAGTATACATTTAAGGATGTAGCTGATTCATGGTTGAAAGTTTGCTACTTCAAGGTTACTTTAGGTAGTAAGTAAAAAAATAAAAGTGATTAAATGGTACAGGATGACCTCTTGTACCATTAATTCATATTTAAATAGGAGGTGTTAAATTTGAAGAATAAGGATAAATTTGCTAGAAATTTAATTTGGATCTTAATTTCATTTCAAACAATTCTTACAGGTATTTTCCTTGTTGTACAGGTTTTACGAATTTATTTTGGTAGAGTCGATGGAGAAGAAATTTTCACAAGAGAAAAGGTCGGTCAATATTTACTTCAAATTTTAGTTCTTATTATTATTTGGGTTTTAGTTGTTGTTGTGGGAATTATAATGTCATTTATAAAAAAAATGGATTACAACAATAAGGCTAAAAATAGTAATATTGTTAAGCTTAAAGCAATTACATGTATCTTACCTTATGATAAGATAGAAGAAACAGATGAGGATTATATTTTACTTAAAAGCTATGATAAAAATCGTAAAATTGCATATTTGATTTTTTCTATGATATGTTTAGGACTTGCAGTATTTCCTTTTATGTATCTATTTAATCCTAATCATTTTGTTGCTAATGGTCATGCAACAGGACAAGTTATCGATATGATCATTCATATTTTACCATTTGTGGTTATAGGTTTTGTATGCTTTATTGCCACAGTACTTTATGAAAATTATAGTGCAAATAATTCAATTATCGTTGCTAAAAAGTTACTTGCTAAATATAAAAAAGGTGAAATCAGCTTTAAAGCTGAAAACAAACGTAAGGTACAGCTTTTATGGGCAATTCGTGGTTTAATTATTGTTATCGGTATTGTATTTATTATTACAGGTATTATCAATGGCGGCCCCTCTCGTGTTTACGCTAAAGCTGCTAAGATATGCTCAGAATGTATAGGTTTAGGTTAGAATTATGGAAAAACAAAGTATATTTAGTAAAATTAAAGATAAGATAACCGCAGTATGCTTTAAGATTAATCGATTCTTAGTTCTTAACTGGCCTTCTAAAAGAAGATTAATTCAAATTTATGCGATGTTATTATATAACGCTAATATGCGTGGTTTCGTGACTGGCGATATTTTTGTTGGAAATACAAAAACAGTTTGTTTACCTGGTATGAATTGCTATTCATGTCCTGGCGCAATAGGCGCATGTCCTTTAGGCTCAATTCAAAATGCTTTAGCTGAAAGCAAAACGAAGGCTCCAACATATGTATTAGGTATCATTTTATTATATTGTATTATTTTTGGAAGATGGATATGTGGATGGTTGTGTCCGGGTGGATTACTTCAAGAATTACTTTATAAAATTAAAACCCCTAAACTAAAAAAGAATCGGGTTACAAGAGCATTATCATATTTTAAATATGTTTTATTAGTTGTTCTTGTAATTATTATTCCTATTATGTATGGTGTTATTCAAAATTTACCACTCCCTGCATTTTGTAAATATGTTTGTCCTATTGGAACATTTGAGGGTGGTGTATTACTTCTTGCTAATGGTAATAATGCAACATTTTTTGCTCAATTAGGTCCACTATTTACATGGAAGTTTGCAATTTTAGTAGCCTTCATAGTTGGTTCTATTTTCATTTATCGTTTCTTTTGTAGATTTTTCTGCCCCCTTGGAGCCATATATGGTATTTTCAATAAATTATCAATAATTGGTGTTAAGGTGGATAAATCTAAATGTAATCATTGTGGTGCTTGTGTTTCTAATTGCAAGATGGATGTTATGGAAGTTGGCGATCATGAATGTATCCAATGTGGTGAATGTATTAAGACATGTCATTCATGTGCGATTAGTTGGAAGACAATTAGTACTAAGGTGAAAGCTGATATTGATGCTTCTAAGAATACGGCTGAAGAATTAAAGCTAGAAGATTCACAAATTGATGTAGAAGAATTTGATACTATAGAAAAGAAGGAAAATAGTTTCGTTAATTTTTTCAAAAAACTTGGCTATAAAATTGCCAAAAATAAAATAACTGTAATTGTCACTTCAGTTATGCTTGCTATTCTTACTTGTGTAATTTTATATGCTAGTGTATGGTCAGTTGAAAAAACAATTGAAGTAAACCATGTTGTAAATAAAGTGGATGTTAATTTATATCATGAAGATGATATTACATCTGGTCATTGTACTGAAACAAATATTTATGCCAACAATAATGATATTATTGCTTTATATTTCTATGATACATTTAATATGGATGAAATTTATGAAGTCTCAAAGGCATATGATCATGGTGCAAAGGTTTATGCAATTAGTAGTTATAAAAATCATGAATCTAACTATAACAGTATTATTGCTAATAAAGATAATATAAATATGGATGCAATAAATTTTGCATATGATACCGAAAAATCATCTGCAATTAAAACATTTGTTAAAGAAGAAACATATCCTTATTATATATGGTCAGATAAGAAGAATAATGTTAAGTACTCTTCAACAGGAAATTTAAGTGAACAGCTTGATTTTATCGGAAGTGCTAATCAAGGTATAACATTTGGCTTTAATGTTGGAGAAAAATGTTATTCTAAAAATATTAATTTAATTGACCAAAATGCTAAAGAAACTGGTGAAATTTTCAGTTTGGCTCAAAATAAAGGAAAAGTATCTGTAATTAATTTTTGGGGTTATTGGTGTACACCATGTAAAGAGGAATTACCAGGCTTTATAAATGTATATAATGATATAACTGCAAAGTATGGAGATGTCCTAGAAATGGTTGCAATCCATCAAGGTACAACATTCTTAAGCGATTATGATCTTGAACAAGCCTCTGATTATATTAAGGATCAAAATGCTCCAATTAAATGGGGACATGATGATGCATCTGATTCATACTTTAAAATGTTAGGCGGTACATCAATCTATCCGATTACAATTGTAGTAGATGGTGATGGAATTGTTAGGCTTAATCGTGTTGGTAAATTAAGCGAGGCCGAACTATTAAAAGTTGTAGAAGATATTTTATCAAATAAATAAAAGAAAAATATTAAGCGATATTACTTATTTTTGTAATATCGTTTTATTTATTATTAGTGATAAGTTAAATTTATTCAACATTTTAAGTTTTAAAATAATGTGTTTATAGTAACTTTAGGGTGAAAAATATAATAAAACCGAATTTTTTTCGAATTTTCTCTTATTTTATTTGAAAAAAACTTAAAAAATATAAAAATTAGTTTTTTCTTCGATTCTTAATGAATAAAAAACATAAAAAAACAATATTTATTGAAAAAAATTGATTTTTTTGTTGTATTCTTGGTAAAAAGAGTGTACAATTACAATGTATTAAATTATACCAAAAATAAACATTTTTAAAGAGAGGTTAATAATGAAAAAATATAAATTATTTGCAGCTTTATCAGTAATTGGTGCAGGTTTTGCTCTTGCATCATGCGGGAATACAGCAGAAAGTTCAACCAGTGGTGCAACAAGTACTCCAAAACCTACTGACACTTTACCTTCAACTACAACAACAACTGGAACTACACCATCTGGTCAAGTAAAAAATGATAAGTCATACGTAGTTAACGTTAAATATCCAAACGGAGAACCTGTAAAGGGTGCTAAGGTTCAATGGTGTTCTGTAGAAAATGGTACATGCTACTCAATGATTCCTGTTGATGATAATGGCCAAGCATTTACAAATGAGTTAGAAACAATCGAAGGAGATTTTAATGTACATGTTAATAGTCTTCCTGCAGGCTATACTTTTAATCCATATGAAATCGTTCAAAATAAAGATAATCATGTTAGTGATGCAGTTATAACTAAGCTTGCGGACGCAACAGTAATTACTGATGCTACAGCGACATCAACTAGTCCTAAGCAACTTTCTCAATTAGGCTACTATACTGCAAAAATAACAAAAGGAAAAGATGTATATTTTTATCTTGATATTAATGAAGCAGGAACATATGAAATAGAATCATATGCAAATGAAACATCTGATTTGCTTATTGGATATTGTGGAAATGATATCGAAAAGATTGGCGATCCTAATAAATATGATAATAATTCAGGAAATAAGGGCAATTTTAAATATTCATTCACTGTGTCTGAAGAAGAAGCAAGTCAAAATAAACATTACGTATTTCTTGTTCGTGAAAGTGCAAGTACAACTTCTTTTGCATTTAGTGTTTTAAAAAAAAGTAATTAATATATACTAAGTCAAATTGGAGGAAATTATGAAAAAACGAATTAATATAATAACTGGATTCGTTGTAGCAATTATGTGTGCTATTTTCCTTGTAGGCTGTGGAAAAAGTAGTGATAAATATGCGGACTATGCTAAGGTTATTTACCATTTAGAGGATGGCGAATACAAAGGTAGTAAGCTTGATGTTACAATGTATTATCCCGTTGAAGAAGGTCAAAAATTAGCTTTAGCTAAGACTATTGATCAGATTGATACAATATCTCCACCAGGAACAAATAAGGTTTTAGGTGGTTGGTATAAAACAAAAACAGAAAATGGATATCAAGATTTAGTTGATGCAAAATATGAAATCGGCTATAAAGAAACACTTGATTTATATGCTAAATGGAAAAATTCAATTAATAATAAGTTTGTTTTTAAAGCAAAGATTAACAATGAAGATGTAGTTTTAACTACCGCTGAAAATTATGAGGCAGGAAGCAAACTAAATGTAAGTGAAAGTTTAGAAATTGAAATTAAAAGAGCACTTAAGGAACATAACCTTACATATATTAAGGAATTTGAGGTAGATTCTAAGAAGTATGATAAAACAACAATTTCTGAAATCACAATGCCAGAAACTGATTCTGATTTTGAATATGTGATTTATGTTGATTATATCGTAGGTAATTATTATTTAGTTTCAAATCCAACTGAATTTAAGAATGCAATGATATATATTTCAGACTATGATGGAATTTACTTAATGGAAGACATTAATCTGAATGATTATGCTGATTTATCAGCCCTTAATTCTCAAACAACGACAAAAGAATTAATTGGAAATGGTCATACTATTACTTATACTACTAATTATCAACAAAGCTATACTAATGATCAAGCTCAATCATTCTATGAAATTAGTATTTTCCATAATGCTACAAACATTAATGTTCATGATGTTAATTTTGAAGTAACATGGTATGGTAGAAGTAAGGATGTTCCTGTATTAGTAACTGGTTTGGCCTTAACAGCTTCAAATTCAAAATTTGCTAATATAAATATTTCATACACATATAATTCTCGTAATGAAAAAGATACCGAAGGAAAAGCAAATGATGTTTATGATGTATCAAATTCTCAAAATTATGAAGTAAATAACGTAACAATAACATATAAAAAGAAATAATAGGAGGAAAAACTATGAATAAGAAGATAACTTTAAAAAAATTATTAGCTTTAGGTTTAGTTGGAGTAGCTTCACTTGGCGTAGTTAGTTGTGGTAAGTCAACTACAACAACACCAACTGACGTAACAAATAAGAATAATGAAACAAGACCATTTGTAATGGCTTCTCAAGAGGTAGATCAAGTATTTAGCCCATTCTATTCATCATCAACTTCAGATGCAAGCGTTGTTGGTATGACTCAAATTAGTATGCTATCAAATGATAAGGATGGTAATCCTCAAACACATAAGCAAGGTGCTAGTGTTGTTGTAGAAGATTATGAAATCGTCAAAAATACTGCAAATAATACTTCTACTTATAATTTTGTTTTAAGAAACGATGTAAAATTTTCAAATGGTTCTCAATTAACGATTAAGGATGTATTATTTAATCTATATGTATATCTAGATCCTACATATAATGGTTCTGCAACTTTGTATTCAACTGATATCGTTGGTTTAAAGCAATATCGTACTCAATCAGATAATGAAAATGAACAAGATAACTTCATGGATACATTTAATCAACAAGCTAATCAAAGAATTAACAATTTACTTGATGCTTGGGAAGATATTATGGATAAAAATGCCGATATCAAGTTCACTGAGTCTTCATTTAAAGAAAAACTTCAAGAATATCAAGATGAACAAGGTGATGTTGACTCATATATGCATTTAGTTGAGGACTATACAAAGGGCTGTTCTTTATTTAAAGAGGAAATTGATAGCGATTATAAAAATGCAAAATCAACTAATCCAGAAGATATTATTTTTACGGATAAGGATAATAAAGAACATAAAAATTTATTCTCTACTCCACAAGAAATCTTCTTATATAATGAAGGATTTATTAAATGGAATAAAAAGGATGCAAAGCTTGAATTTACTGCTCACTCTTCACTTGATGAGATTAAAGCGTTAACAGAAGAGCAATGTAAACAACTAGTAGTTGATGCATATATTCCTGAACAATTTGGACAGGTTATTCAATTCTTCCAAACAGCAACAGAATTAAGAACATATATTGCAAATGATTTAGCAAAAAAGCATCTAGATAATAATATGAAATATAATAATATTTCTGGTATAAAGTATGCTAATCAAACAAGTGAAGTAACAGTAAATGGTCAAAAATATGGTGCTCCAACACTTGATACTGATGGAAGTGTGCTAGATGGAAACCAAGTTCTATCTATTACAATTAATGGTGAGGACCCTAAGGCAATTTGGAACTTTGCATTTGCCGTTGCGCCTATGTATTATTATTCAAATCAAGAACAAATTTCTAAATTTGATTACGTGAAAAATTTTGGTGTTTCTTATAATGATCAAGATTTCCGTGACAAAGTTTTAAAGGATGAAAATAAAATTTTAGTCCCAGTTGGTGCTGGTGCATATAAAGCATCATCAAAGAATGGCTCAAGTTCGGTTACTGGCGGTACTTTCTTTGATGGAACAACTATTTATTTTGAAAGAAATGAATATTTTAAGGATGGTAAAACAGGTAAGTCTGCAAATATCAAAAATATTTATTTCCGTGTAGTTCCAACTGAGGGTGTCCTTAATGCTCTATATAGTAATAGTGTTGATTATTGTGAGCCAAGTGCTAAGCCTGAAACTGTTTCAGAACTTCAACTTAAGAAAGAAGAAGGATATGAAACGGTTGATGTTAAAACTCAAGGTTATGGATATATTGGACTTAATGCTAGTAAGGTTCAGAATCTATATGTAAGACAAGCAATTATGCATTCAATTAAGGTTGATGATATTGTTTCATATTACGGTGCAACCGCAACAAGAATTAATCGTTCTATGTCTTCAGAGTCATGGGCTTATCCAAAAGGATGTACACCTTATTATCCTTATGTTGGTGATCCTATTCCAAATGACTTAGATGTTGTTAGTCCAAATTATAAAAAATATGTTGACATTATTGGTAAAAAATCAGGAGAGATGATGAGTGAGGATGAACAAAAAGGCTTCATTGACTACTTAATTGGTACTCTAGGTAAGGTACAAAAAGATGGTAACGGACAATATAATGGCCTAAATTATACATTTACTATTGCCGGAGCTTCTGATGACCATCCAGCTTATAATGCATTTAATACAGCTAAGACTCTCTTAAATAAATGTGGATTACAAATTACAGTAGCTAAGGATAGTCAAGCTTTAATTAAATTAACAAGTGGTTCACTTGAGGTTTGGGCTGCTGCATGGAGTTCAGCTCTTGACCCAGATATGTATCAAGTTTATCATAAGGATTCAAAGGCTACTGCTATTCTTAACTGGGGTTATTCTTCAATTTTAAATAATTCTTCTAAATATTCTGAAGAGTATGCTATTATTAATAAGCTTTCTGATGTTATTATGCAAGCAAGAAAGACAACAGATCAAAAGCAACGTACAAATTATTATAAGATAGCTCTTGATTATGTAATGCAGCTTGCAATTGAACTTCCTACATATCAAAGAAAAGATTTATCTGCATTCAATGGTAAGGTTGTTGAAAAGAATTCATTAAATGTTGGCGAAGAATTAACTTCTCTAAAGGGTGTTACAGCTGCAATTTGGCGTGCATCATTAGTTGCTTAATCATTAAATTATACTAAAATTTTATGTGGCTATTTAAACATAGCCACTTTTAGCGAAAATAAAGGAGTGTGTTTTATGTTTAAATACATATTAAAACGAATTGGAATTTCAATTCTAGTTTTGTTTGGAGTTTCAGTTGTAATTTATATGATTGTAAGACTTATGCCAACCGATTTCATTGAAAATAAATATCAATCACAACTTGCGAATGGGCAAATGACTATGGAAGATATTTATAATATGAAGGAGCCACTTGGCTTAAATGATAATTCATTTTGGGGTATCTTAAAGGGATATTGGAAATGGTTCTCTCAGGCTATTCAAGGTAATTTAGGTGACTCTTGGAAGTATAACCGTAAGGTAAGTGATGTTATTGGTGAAAACATGTGGATTTCTTTCTCAATTGCAATTATTGCAACGGCTTTGCAGTTTTTAATTGCAATTCCTCTTGGAATTACTAGTGCAACTCATCAATATAGTGCAAGAGATTATATCGTTACTGTTTTAACAATGATTGGTATTTCTCTTCCAACCTATTTCTTTGGTGCTATTTTAATTAAAGTGTTCTCTGTTGACTTAGGATGGTTTCCAACCGAAGGATTAAATTCCTCAAAGGTTTTTGAAACAACCTTTGCTGGATGGTGGGCAAAGTTATTTGATACAATTCATCATTTGATCTTACCTATTTTCTGTTCTGTTATTCTTTCAATTGGTGGATTAATGCGTTATACTCGTACAAATATGCTAGAGGTATTGAGTTCAGATTATATTCGTACGGCTCGAGCAAAAGGGTTAAGCGAAAAGAAGGTTATTTATAAGCATGCATTTCGTAATACAATGATTCCAATCGTTACATTGCTTGCTGGTATTTTACCATCACTTTTTGGTGGTATGATGATTACTGAGGAAGTATTTGGTATTCCTGGTATTGGTCGAATGGCTTATAAAGCTTTAACTGAGGGCGATATTCCCTTTATTATGGGATACAATATGTTCCTTGCTATATTAACGGTACTTGGTACTTTATTCTCAGATATTATGTATTCAGTGGTTGATCCACGTGTTAAATTAGGAAAGTAGGTGATTTTTGTGGATGATTCTAAAATAGTTGAAGAAAATTTAGAGGATGTATCCTCAGAAGTCACAATTGTAGAAGGCGAATTTGAAGATGAAGTAATCAAAGAACAAGAAGAAACATTTAAGCAAATGAGTCCTATTCGTTTAATTTTTAGACGTTTCTTCCGTTCAAAGCTTTCAATTGTTGGACTTATACTTATTATTGTTCTATTCTTGTTTAGTTTCATTGGCCCACTTTTTTCTCCATATGGACAGGCTGAACAAGATCTTTCAACAGTATATATTGAAACTACTCAAGCAGTTGACGTTACAGACAAAGATGGTAATGTTTTATATACTATATATGAAACTGTTACAACTAAAAGAGATATGAATATTTTAGCTGATCCATCTGGTAAGCATTGGCTTGGTACAGATGCTCAGTCATACGATGTTTTAACCCGTTTAATGTATGGTGGAAGAATATCTCTTACAATTGGTTTTGTAGTAGTTATTTTAGAAACAATTATTGGAGTACTATTAGGAGGACTTGCGGGCTATTTTGGTGGCTGGGTAGATGGTCTTATCATGCGTATCGTTGATATATTTAACTGTATACCAACTCTTCCTATTTTACTTATTGCATCAATGGTTATTGATGCTTGGAAGCTAACTGATAGTGTTAAAATTTATTTCATAATGATAATTATTACCATATTTAGTTGGAGTGGTACTGCGCGTCTTGTTCGTGGTCAAATATTGTATTTGCGTGAACAAGAGTATATTACAGCAACTGAGGTTATGGGTCTTCCTACTTGGAGAAGAATTTTCAAGCATTTAATTCCTAATGTTATGCCTCAATTAATTGTATCTATGACTTTAGGTCTTGGTAGTGTTATTCTTTATGAATCAACGCTTTCCTATTTAGGACTTGGAGTTAGTGGTGATACTGCATCATGGGGTACAATGATTTCAACTTGTAAGGAACGTTTAATGCTAATGTATCACGTTAACGTTTGGCTTCCTGCTGGTTTAATGATAGTGCTTGCAGTACTTGGATTTAACTTTATTGGTGATGGTCTAAGAGATGCTATGGACCCTAAGAGTAAGAAGTAGGAGGTATTTGTATGGCAAAGAAAAATTCAAATTACCTTTCTAATAAAGAAAGTAAACAAATTGTTCGCTATAATGTTGAGCAAATGCGCTATTATGAAAAAGAGAAAAAACGCAAAAAGGATCCATCTGAATATACAACCGTGATGAAAAATCCTAATAATATTATCGAAATTGATGATTTAGTTACTTGTTTCTTTACTGATAATGGAACCGTAAAATCTGTAAATCACGTTTCATTTGATCTACCTAAGGATAAAATCATTGGTGTTGTAGGTGAATCTGGTTGTGGAAAATCGGTTACAAGCTTATCTATTATGCAGCTTGTACAGGCTCCTCAGGGTCAAATCACCGGTGGATCAATTAGATTTAATAGTGAAGCTCTTGGCTATGATGAGGCAGGAAATAAGCTTGCTTATGATATTGCTAAAATGCCAACTCAGGAGCTTTACAATATTCGTGGAAATGATATTACAATGATTTTCCAAGAGCCTATGACAAGCTTAAATCCAGTTTTTACAATTGGAAATCAGCTTGACGAGGTATCATTTATTCATAATAAAGGAATTACAAAAGAAGAAGCTAAGGCCCATAGTATTGATATGCTAAATCAAGTTGGTATTTCAATGCCTGAGCGTGTTTATAAATCATATCCTCATGAACTATCAGGAGGTATGAGACAGCGTGTAATGATTGCGATGGCTTTAGCTGGTAATCCTAAATTAATTATCGCAGATGAGCCTACTACAGCTCTAGATGTTACAATTCAAGCTCAAATTCTTGAATTATTAAAAAAGATTCAACGTGAAAAGCATTGTTCGATTATGCTTATTACTCACGATCTTGGTGTTATTGCCGAAATGGCTGATGAAGTTGTTGTAATGTATGCTGGTCGAGTTATTGAGCATGGTACGGTAAGAGAAATATTTAATAATCCTCTTCATCCGTATACTATTGGACTTCAAAAGAGTAAGCCATTAATTACATCTGATTCACGTGAGCCTTTATATTCAATTCCTGGTTCTGTTCCTAGTCCAATTAATCTTCCAAATACATGCTTTTTTAAAGGAAGATGTAACAAGTGTATAAAGAAGTGTGAGGGACCTTATCCAGGCTATACCTATGTAACTGATACTCACTATGTATCATGCTACTTATATGATAAAAAGGAGGCTTCAGAAGATGGAACAAAATAAAGAAGAAATTGTTCAAGAGGAATTAAAACCTAATCCTGAATATATTCTTGAAGTAAAAAATCTAAAGAAGTACTTTCCATTAAATCGTAATTTTTTTGGTAAGCCTCAAACTTATTTACGTGCAGTTGATAATGTATCATTTGGCGTAAAAAAAGGGCAAACGATTGGTGTTGTAGGTGAGTCAGGTTGTGGAAAAACTACTCTTGGACGTACTATTTTAAAACTTTATGATTCTGATGGGGGTAAAATTTGGTTTGATGGTAAGGATTTGACTGAAATCAAAAGAAACAAGATGAACGATCTTCGGGTTGATATTCAGCTTGTATTCCAAGATCCATACTCAAGTCTTCCTCCAAGAATGACTGTTGGTAGTATTATTAGTGAGGCCGTAAAGGTTCATAATATTGTTCCTAAAGAAGAAGTACAATCCTATACTTTAAAAATTATGGAGCAATGTGGTCTTCAACCTTCATATTATGATCGTTATCCACATGAATTCTCTGGTGGACAACGTCAAAGAATTTGTATTGCTCGTGCTCTTGCAGTTAAACCTAAGCTTGTTATTTGTGATGAGCCAGTAAGTGCACTTGACGTTTCTATTCAAGCACAGGTTATAAATCTTTTAAAGAAACTTCAAAATGAAATGGATTTAACATATGTGTTTATTTCTCATGACCTTTCAGTTGTAAAATATATTACAGATCAAATTCTTGTAATGTATCTAGGAAATATGATGGAATATGGAGATACTGATGAGATTTTTGATAATCCTCTACATCCATATACGAAAGCGTTATTCTCAGCTGTACCAGTTCCAAATCCTGATGCCAAAATGGAAAGAATTATTTTAAGTGGTGACATTCCTTCACCAGCTAATCCTCCAAAGGGATGTAAATTCCATACTCGCTGTAAAGAATGCATGAGTGTTTGTAAGATGCTTGAGCCTAAATATATTGAACATACTAAGAATCATTTTGTTGCATGTCACCTTTATAACGAAGAGGTTATGAACAATTTAGCTAAGTATGATGAAGAACTAAAGCGCGAGAAGCATGAAGCCGCTGTAAAGAAGGCTTTGGAAGAGGAAATGCTTAAAGATAAAAATTGGTTCCAAAAATGGATGATCAAGAGAAAAAAATAAAACCTAAATATATCGATGATGGACATACTATTTATAATATGGATGTTGATGGTATGCCTAATAAAAGACCTAAAAATAATGAAGGTTTAGGTTTAACGCGTAGGGAAAGAAGAGCAGTCATTAGAGCTGCTCTACTACACTTTTTACCCATATTATTTGGGATAATAGTGTGTTTCACTTTAGTTATGATTTTACTTTATTTTTGGCTAAAATGATGAAAGGAGTCCAAAATGAAAATATTTAAAAAAATTAGCATTTTATCATTAACAGCTATTGGTGCTTTATTAGTTGTTAGCTGCTCAAGCAATTCTAATTCTTCGAATGAAAGCAGCAATACAACAGGTGATTCAAATTCACTTCGAGTAACATTAACAGATGGCAAATTATCTGATGCGTCTCGTCAAAATATGATTAAAGCTGAGTATTTAATCAAAAATGATGGCTACAAGGATTCAGATGAAGTTAGTGCTATTATTACACTTAATTCAGCTTCAATGATGGAATTATATTCAAGCTATGGCAATACTTATGATAGTGTTTCAGATTTTTATGAAAGTCCTAAAGGTATCGTCAAAAGAAGAGACCTTGAGATTGAACAAAAGAAAATTATTAACGAATTAATTGCTGCTGGTTATTTTGATTCAGTTGAACAAACATATACAGCTGTATTAAATGGCTTTTCAGTAAAAACAACCTATGGTAAATTTAAAGAATTAGAAGAATGTAATCTAATTAAGCAAGCTATTTTAGGAGATGCTTATAATTTACCTACTACAACCTTATCAACTGAGTCAAAAGCTGCAGATGCTGTTACAAATGTTGTAGATGTATATGATACTGGTATTTTTAATTCTTCAAATGTTGAATATAATGGTGAAGGAACATCTGTTGCAATTCTAGACTCAGGATTTGATTGTTCCCACACAGTATTCCAAAATCAACCTGAAAAGGAAATGATTAGTTTAGATTTAATTAATTCAAAGCTTTCTGATTTAAATGCTTCTAAGCTTACATCAAATCTAAAAGCTGAGGATTTATATTATAGCAAAAAAATTCCTTATACATATGATTATGCAGATAAGGATTACGATGTAAATCCATATGATTCTGAGCATGGTACCCACGTTGCTGGTATCATTGGCGGAAAAGATGATACTATTACAGGTGTTGCGACTAATACTCAATTAGTATTAATGAAGGTATTTGCCGATACATCTGGTGGTGCTGAAACAGATGATATTCTTGCAGCACTTAATGACGCGGTTATTTTAGGTGTTGATTGTATTAATATGTCTTTAGGTACATCTTGTGGATTTAATCGTGAGGCTGATAATGACGCAATTAATGAAACATACGATGCAGTAGAAGCTGCCGGTATTTCTTTAATTACAGCTGCAAGTAATGATTATTCTTCAGGAATGGGTGGCCCTAATGGAAATACTAATAAGACTAGTAATCCTGATTCAGGTACTGTTGGTTCACCTTCATCTTATACAAGTACTTTATCTGTAGCTTCAATTAGTGGACGTAAGAGTCCATATCTTGTTGCAAATGATTCTGATACATTCTTTTTCCTACAATCAAGAACAATCACTAGTAAGGAATATGACTTTATTCAAGGACTTAAGGATGCTGATCCTGAATTTGCCGCAGCTGGAACTAAGACATATGAATATATTACTATTCCTGGTACTGGTTCAAGTGCGTCTTATACAAGTGTTAATGTTAAAGGTAAAATCGCAGTTGTAAAGCGTGGTGATAATTCATTTGAGGATAAGGCTAAGCTTGCTAAGCGTAATGGTGCTCTTGCAATTATTATTTATAATAATGTAGAGGGTGATATCGCTATGACTATTAGTGATACAACGCATATACCAGCTATTTCTATTCTTAAAGAAGATGGTTTAAAACTTGCAGAGAAGTCTTCTGGTACTATTACAGTATCTGATGAATATTTAGCAGGTCCATTTATGTCTGATTTCTCAAGCTGGGGACCTACTCCATCTTTAGAGTTAAAACCAGAAATTACTGCTCATGGTGGAGAAATTTTATCAAGTATTCCTGGTGGTGGATATGACAAGATGAGTGGTACATCAATGGCATCACCTAACATGTGTGGTATTGTTGTGCTTATTCGTCAGTATTTAAAGGAAAAATATCCTAATATTACAAGAACTGAACTTCAAAATCTTACAAATTCTTTATTAATGTCAACTGCTACGATTGCTTTAAATGAAGAAGGCAATCCTTATACACCACGTAAACAAGGTGCAGGGCTTGCCAATTTAGCTAACGCAACTAAATCAAATGCGTATATTTCAGTTGAAAATAGTACTAAGCCTAAAATTGAACTTGGTGATGATAAAAATCGCACAGGTTCTTATGAAATGAAATATACAATTAATAATATTTCAAATAAGGCTTTAGAATATACGTTAGATTTAGATGTAATGACAGAGAGTGTATCTTCATCTGATTCAAATTATGTGGCTGAAAAATCATATATGCTTGATAATACATTTAAAGCATATGTTAATAATGTTGAGGTAACTAATAAGAAGGTTACAGTTCCTGCTAATGGTTCTTTAACAGTTACATATAAATATGAATTAAATGATACTGATAGAGCATACATTGAAAGTAACTTTGCTTATGGAATTTATGTTGAAGGCTTTGCCAAAGCTGTTGCAAGTGATTCTGAGGTTTCTTTAAATGTTCCATTCCTTGCCTTCTACGGTGATTGGACAGAAGCTCCATTATTTGATAAGACATATTATGAAGTAGAATCAGAAGCTCATAATGGAAATATTGATGCTGAGGATAAGATTCAAGCTGATTACTGGGCAACTCGTCCTTATGGTTCTTATATGTATAATTATATTATGCCTCTTGGTACTTATATTTATACATTGGATGAATCAAAGTATGACGCAATTCCAGGAAGCGAAGATCATATTGCTATTTCATCTACTTTTGGTACAATTGATGGAATTAGTACTATTTATGCAGGATGCCTTCGTAATGCTAAGACAATGCATTATACAATAACTGATGATGTAACAGGTAAGGTTGTTTATGATTTTACGGATTATAACTGCCATAAGGCATTTGGTTATAATGGTAGTGCTATGCCATATTATAAATATATTCGTCAAACAGCTGAATCACTAGGGCTTCAAAATAATCGTACATATACATTTAATATGCTAGGTACAATTGATTATGGTGACGGTGGCCTTGAAACAAACGCTCGTAATTCATTTAGCTTTAATTTCACTATGGATGATGAAGCTCCAATCATTAAAAATGCTTCATTTGAAAAAGAATATGATGATACGCTAAAGAAGGACCGTTACTATGTAACATTAACTGTATATGATAATCATTATGTACAAGCTGTTACACCAGTAATTTTCACATCTAAGTCATCTTATACAACGTTAAGTGAAAATCCAATTCCTGTATATGGAAATAAGGGTGAGGATGCAACTGTTAAGATTGAAGTTACTGATTATATGGATTTATTATCATCAGATGCACTTGTAAATAATGCAATTTCATTTAATATTGATGATTATGCTTTAAATTCTAACATTTATGTTGTTGAACTTCCTGGTACAACTGGTGAATTATCATTTAGAGAAAATGGTGAAACAGACGGTACGGCACTTAATGGCTTAACTGCAAATGTAAATACTGAATTAGATTTAACTAAGTATTTAGCATCAACAACAGAAGTTGATAAATCATATTTCAAATATTTAACTTGGTCATCATCAAACACATCAATAGCTGATGTTAATAATGGTATTGTAATTCCTTATAAGCGTGGTGCAGTAAATATTACATGTACTGATAAGGTGACAGGAAAAACTGCTACAATTCGTATTCAGGTGTTAAATGCTAGTAGCAATAAGTCAGCTAAGCGTTCTAATTATACAGGCGATGCCGAAATTAACAAGATAGCATTTGATTATTTTGATACAACAAATGCATATGCACTCGCTGGTGAATCAAGTAAAATAGGCTCAACTGGCGATAGAGTATATGTTTCAAGTCTATCAGGCCTTGAAATGTATCCAGGCGAATCAGTTAAACTACATGCTTACTTAGACCCTTGGTATGCTGATATATCTAATGCAACATGGTCATCTACTAATACAAAGGTTGCTACGGTAGATGAAGATGGAAATATCAAAGCTTTAAAGGAAGGAACTGCTTATATCTCTTTAAAGAAAAATAATTCTACAATAAGTGCTTCAATTAAAATTACGGTAATGAGTGAGTTCGTAATTGAAGGTAGAACACTTACAGCCTATAAAGGTTTAGGTGGCGATGTAGTAATTCCTGATGATAAGGGAATTCTTTATATTGGTGAGTATGCGTTTGCACTTTATACAACAGACAGAACAATTCAAAATCCTGATGACGATGATGATTATAATAAGACACCAGGTACAAACTCAACTATTAAGTCTGTAACAATTCCTGAAGGTGTAGAGGATATAAAGAAGTACGCATTTTATAATTGTACAGCTCTTGAAACCGTTACATTACCTTCAACAATTAGGTATGTAAGAGAATATGCATTTTCATACAATACAAATGCTATAACATCTGATGGTAAGGCTGCATCTTCAAGTCTTGCTAATATTAATCTTAAGGATGTAGAAGTTATTGGTGCACATGCTTTTGCTAATTGTACTAAACTTACAAGTCTTGATTTATCTACGTGCTACGCAATTGGTAATGAAGCATTCTTAGGCTGCACAGGTCTAACAACAGTTGATATTTCTAAATTAAGAAACTCAGGCAGTGGTGTATTTAAAAACTGTACAAATTTAACTAGTTACGTAACTGATTCAAAGGGTCAAACAAGACTTGGAGAAGAAATGTTCTATAATTCTGGTTTAACAACTGCGGCTATCAATTCAACGCAAATCCCAGCTCGTGCTTTTGCTAATTGTGCAGAATTAAAATCAATTGTTGTAAATGGTAATGTTGTTACAATTGGTGATTATGCTTTCGCAAATAATCCTAAACTTGAGTCTATTATAGTTAATGGTTCTGTTGAATATTTGAATCAAAATGCTATGGCAAATAATGTAAATCTTTTTAGTGTTACTTTACCAAATAGTATTGTCAATGTTCAAGATGGCGTATTATCTGGAAATATAAAGCTTGAAGAAGTAAAATTCCAAAAAAATACATATTTAAAAAATCTAAGTGCTGATTTCTTAAAGGGGACAAACGTTTCTACTTTTGATGTAGCAAGTGATAATGCAAGTTATCAAACTAATGGAAATTTATTATTAGAAGGAAATAAGATTATTCTTGCAGCACCAGCAGCTTTATATGGTGATTATACAATCCCTACAAATGTTGAAGAGATTGGTCAAGGAGCATTTTCAGGTATAACTTCTATTAAAACATTAGTTTTACCTGAAGGAATTAAGCTAGGAGCATATGCCTTTGCTAATTGTGTGAATCTAGAAGAAGTTACATTCCCAAGTAACCTAGTAATTTCAGATTATGCCTTCGCTCTATGTACAAAATTAATAACTTTAAATAATATTGAAAATATTAAATCAATTGGTTCTCATTCATTTGAACAAATTGGTTCAGGTGTTGGAATTGACCTTATTCTTGGTAGTGATACAAATATTGGTTCATATGCTTTTGCACAAGCGAGAATTAAGAGTATTAAGCTTGGCGATAATACTAAAGTTGGTGATTATGCCTTCAATGAAATTTCAACATTGGCAAGAGTTATAATGCCAGATGATGCAACTGTAACCATTGGTGCCTATGCTTTTGCTAATTGTTATTCACTAGAGGCAATTGATTTAAGTAAGTTAGTTGGTACTGTTGGTGATTATGCATTCTCAGGCTGTGGTAAAATTGTCTTTGCAAATCTTGAAAATGTTGAACATATTGGTGCCTATGCTTTTGCTAATTGCTATGGAATTACAAAGATTAGTATTCCAAATGTTAAGACAATTGCTGATCATGCATTTACAAAGCTTACTGATGGAGCTATGGCCCCTCAATTTACTGAGATTGAATTACCTAGTACGTTAACATCAATTGGTGCCTATGCTTTTGCTTATGCTAATAAGTTGACAGGTATAGTTATACCAAAAGGAATTACAAATATTTCTGATTATGCCTTTGCTGCATGTACATCACTTACAAATGTTAGCCTTCCTCAAAGTGTGGTTGAGGTTAGCTCATACGCTTTTGCAGGTTGTAGTTCGCTTACAAATATTAACCTTGAAAATGTTAAGCTTATTAAAGAAGGAGCATTTGCAAATACTTTAAAACTTGATAATATTTCATTAACTAGTGTAGAAGAAATTGGAGACGGAGCGTTCGCAAATAGTAGTCTAAATGTTTCTTTAGAAACTCCAAGTTTAAAAACAGTTGGTTCATATGCATTTCAAGGCTCAGGTCTTAAGGCAATTAATGCTTTAAAGCTTCAAAATATCGCTGAAGGTGCTTTCTATCAAACAGCACTTAAGTCATTTACTTTAACAAGTAATATTGCTGAAATTGGTCAATTAGTATTCTATAATTCTAATGATCTTCAGGAAATTAATTATGTTGATGATACTGGTGCTACTAAGAATACAGGTAAGATTAATGATTATGCTTATGTTGATAATGGTATTCTGTATACGTATTTAACACCAAAGAAACTAATGTTAGTTAGTGTTCCTGCGGCACTTAATATTGAAACTTTAACAGTTCTTGAAGGTACTCATATGATTGATATATTCGCTGGTAATGCTAATAAAAATATAAAAAATATTGTCCTTCCAGATTCTTTAAGAGTTATAGGGGCATACGGTTTCTATGGACTTTCTAAACTTGAGCAAGTAGAATTTAGATCAGTTAATGCTCCTTCAATGGAAGCTTATTATACTGCTATTCTTGACCGTTCTTCTTCAAAGACTCCAGGTCAAAATTTATTAACAGAAGAAGATCCAGGCTATGCAATTATTCATAAATATTACAATGCCTTTGGAACTGAACTTTATTATGCTAATTTTATTGATGCAATTGGCCGTAATAATCCAATCAAAATGGTTTTACCTAAGAATGATGAAATTTCAGGATATGATTCAATTTTATTTGAGGTATATTTCGGTGGCGTAGAAAATGCTACAAGAAGTGATTACCAAGCTATGGACAGCAATGCTGTAAAATATCTTGAATTAATTGAAAAGATAATGAATAAAAATATTCTTTCTCTTGAGGATGATTCATTAATTTCAAATTGTGGTCTTGCATATAATAATATTTCAACTGATTTAACTAGATTTGGTTATACAGAAGAAGAACTAAAGAATATGGAGAATAGTCTTATAAAGGCTCAAAAGGAAATACGAGAAATTAAATATAAGACTGCTTCTTTAGAGGTTAAAGCTTTACAAGCTGAAATTGATTCACTTAATACATCATTTACAATTGATCGTTTAGGAGAACTTCAAGCATTCGCTGAAAGACTTAATAAACTTAAGTTAGCAGAAAGAAATATTCTTGATTTGACTAAGTATAATGCTTTAATGGCTTCATATAATGCTTATCTTGAAACATTAAAGCCTGCAATAAATAGTGTAAATGGTGTTTTAAATAGTACATATAATTATACTGGTGCAGCTGCAATTACTGTTTTATCATTAATTTCAGTAATTACAGTTGCTGGAGTATGTTTAGTTAAGAAGTTTTACTAGGAGGAATTGAAAATGAGAATTAAACCATATAAATTAATCTTTTTAGCAGTTCTTTTAGTGGCTTTATTTGCTTCATGTTCTGGTAATAAAACATCTGAAACGGAAACTACTCATCCTACAACGAGTGGTTCAACAGGGAATGTGAAAAAGCCTACATCTCTTGAAAATCTATCAGACCTTAATAATGTTATAAAATATTCTGTTGATAATACATATCTTGTTAAATCTGATTCAATAGTTAAGGATGGAAATACAACTGTTTACCGAGTTGAAAGAACCATAAGTATTGAGGATACTTCAACTAAAAAAGGATCTAGTGTAACATATTACTATAATTTGGATTCAGAGTTTAAGCTTACAAAAACTACAGATGTTAAAACATTTGAAAATCTTGATGTTGACACATTATTTAGTGGAAAACTAGATGATAGCTATTTCTCATCTAAATCAATTTCTACGACAAATGTTTCTTTGAAGGTTAAAGCCCAAAATGCTAAGGATTATTTTCAAGATGAGTCTGTAAGTTCAAGTACTGATGTTTCAATTGAAATGAATATATCCGATTTTAAAATTACTAAAATTAATATTTCCTATAGTTTAGATAATAAAACTATAAATAGTGAAATAAATTATAGCTATTTAGCTTAATTTAATGGCAACTTGGCTAGCAAAAGCTGAGTTGTCTTTTTTTTGTAAAATGTTAATTAAACGTGTATAATCAATATGGAGCGTGTTGCTATGAAAATAAAGGCCTTTATAAATGGAATGTTAATAACTGTATTTTTAAGTAGTATTATAAGTTGTAAGATTTCATCTAATATAGAAAGTAATTTCTCAAATAATAATATATCGTCTGCTAATATTCAAAATCATGCTGTAGAAAATCAAGATGTTAAAGGCATTGATGATGAAAATGAATCTGGAATAAGCTACTGGAAAGAAATTTCGATTAGAAATCAAGCACAGGCTAATCAAAATATTGGTGGTGAAGGTTGTCAATGGCCATTAACACTAGAAGGAGATTCAACCGGACAGTACATATATTATGGAACGGATGTCGGAGGAATATATCGTTCTAGGGATTATGGTGCTACATTTGAAAAGTGTATGACGGATTTTTTGGCCTTAGGTGCAAGTGATTTTGCAGTTGATCCAAATAATAATAGTAAGCTTTTAGCTTTAGGCGTTAATGGAAATCGTAGTAGTTATACGACGGGAATTTATAGTAGTGATAATTATGGCACATCTTGGAAATTTAATTTTCATTTTCCAGTAAGAGGCGCTCGTGATACAATTGAATCATTAGCTTTTGATCCTTCAAGCTATGATGAGAGCTTAAATGGTTCACGTCGTGTTTATACATCTTTACTTTATGAAAGAGATTCATCAAAGGGCGATTTAACAGAAGAAACAAAAGGACTTTACGCTTCAGATGATGGTGGACTATCTTGGTATCTTCTAAATAATGAACTATCGGATGGAATTGTTAAGGTTTCACCTAAAGGATATGTATATGTTGGCAAACTAGATGGCCTTTATGAGAGTAAGGATAAAGGTATAACCTTCAACAAAATTTTAGATGCTAAGGTAACTGGTCTTGATTTTTATCAGGATGTTTTATATATATTAACCGATAATTTATGTGAGAATAATAAGCTTGTTAAAGAGGCCACTATTTATAAATATAATGATAAATTAATTAAAATGGTATCATTTAACACAAACAATGTAGATTTAATAACTGATCCATCTTGGCAACCTTTTTTTGTCAAGAGTGGAGGAGATACAAAAAATGAATATCATTATGAAGGCTTATCTCATGAGCTTTTAACCTTGAAAGTATGTCCCACTAATAGTCAAAAAATGCTTATAAGCTATAAGAATGGTTATTTATCATGGAAGGATTATTCTAACGGTACACTTTATACAGAAGATGGTGGTGCAACATGGCATATTGCAACCTATACTAAGACAAATGAATTTTTTCCTTTAGGAAATAGAGCTACTGATTATTATTGGTCACCAACTAATGAAAATTATATTATTAATTTTAATAATGATATTGTTAGTGCATCAACTGATGGCGGTCACACATTTCATTATAATTCAAATGGAATTAATGGTGTAATGATTGGGGGAAAGTTTAATTTTAATGTTAATAACCCGGATATTATGTTTTTTGCTTCTCAAGATTATGCAGGAGCTTTAACTGTTGATGGAGGTAATACCTGGAAATATATTAATTTGTCAAAGTCAGAAGGAGAGGCTTGGAATGCATATGTTTATGCAGGATATGCTGCAAGTGAGAATGTAGTATATGGTGCAGTGGCTAAATCTTGGAGTGGCGATAGATATTTAAGTATTAGCTATGATGGAGGAAAAACGATTGTAAATCATCGTAATGATGATAATTATAAGCTTGATAGTGGAAAAAATGGTAGATTAACAGCTCAAAGTAATTATATAAGCTATCAAGCTCCATATAATGCTAATATCTTGTTTTGTGGTAATTTAAGAAGTACTGATTTTGGCCTAACGTGGCAGAAGATGATGGGAGTAACAGGCGTATATGATTGTTCATCAAATGGTAAACTTTTTGGAATTGATGATAATACTTCAAGAGTAGTAACATCAATTGATGATGGCAAAACCTGGCAAACCTACGTTGAATCATTATCTTTAAACCCTTATGCTAAGGATGGACTTTATTTATCAGATTTGTCTTATGATGATACTAATGATAGATTATATATTGCAGCTCAGTGGTGTGCTTTATTTGTTGTATCTGAAAATGGAACTAATGTTAAGGAACTATCAGGTAATATTCCGGTTGCGATGCAAGATGAATCAATGCCAGGTCCTGATGAATTTAATATTTACGGAGATTTATATTATGCAAGACGTGTATATAGCGTTGCAGTAGATAAATCTCATCCCGAAATTGTTTATATTGGTGGTTCATCTAATGGCTATCAATCTGATAGTAATGTATTTAGATCTTGTGATATGGGACAAACATTTAACTGTCTTACAACTAATACAACAACCTCAATTATAAAAAATGACGTGTATGGTGGAGGTTCAAGTGTTTGTTTAAGAGTAAATGCTAAGACGGGCGAGCTTTGGTCAGCTACAAATTGTTTAGGCTTTGGTAAAATTACACCTCCCTATGAAACAAATTATAGTGAATATAAAGAAATATCACTAGTTAGCGATTATGATAATATCCTTAATAAGCTTTATGTCAAGGAAAATAGACTAGTTAAGCTTCCTAATTTAAGCGATTCATCATTTGAATTTGAAGGCTGGTATTATGATAAAAAATTCACTAAAAAGGTAGATAAGCTTATTTCCAAAGAAGATATTACAATTTATGCTAAATGGAAAAAGAAGAACTAAATACATGAATCAAAAAAAGGTCACAAATGTATATATAGCGTGACCTTTTTTTCTTAAATTGTTCCAATTAAATTAGCTTTTAAATTTTCATCATAAATATTTTCATTTGCAAGCCTTAAAGGATAACTATCATTATCGTTTTTAATGCTTAAATATATTTTTCCTTTTTTTCCAGTATTAGGAATAGTAAGAGATAGATTTTCTAATTTATTAGTTTTAAGCTTTGTATCATATTTTTCAAGGGTTGTATCATTATAAAAAACATAAACTTCAATCTTTTTATTTCTTAATAAATTACCAAAGCCTTTATTTTCAATTTCAAGATTTATGTGAATATCAGAAGTATCATTATAAGATAAAGTTGATTTTTTTAAAACAAAACGATAGCCTAAATGAGCATTAATATAATCATAGGCACTTACCCCATAAAAATCCTTATCATTACCACAAAATTTATCATAGCTTGTATTTTTCCATTTTTTAATTACTTCATCATTCCAAGCTTGATTTAAATAAGAAAGGTGCATTAGCTTCATCTCGGGAAGACATTTATCAATATCATGTAATGCTGAATTTGGAATTACAACCTCACCACCATAGGGAAGATGATTAGTTTGATTGGCTAACCATTTGGTTTCAAGCTCACGATTAGTATAAGTACCAAGGTCACTATCTGAGCCAAGGTAGCCATCATTAAATAATCCTAAGCGGTAGCTAATACTATCATCCTTTATTACATAGCTTGATGTATCAGCCATTGTTATTCCTAGATAATTATAAATCATTTTAGGAGTTCTGACTAAAATAGGAATGTTAGTGACATTTTTTAGGTAAGTATCAATAATAGCATTTATTGTTTCTTTGTTAGCACAAGCACTTGAATGCATTTCACCCCAAGGCCCAATCATCCCTGCTTCAATTGCCGTAATACAATTTTCATATTTGTTTAGAATTGGAGAAAGCTGCTTAATATGCTCTTCCATCATTGAAAGTGATGGCTCTTGATCTTTTTTTCCTTCATAATTATGATCATAGGCAAATCTAATAATTACATTTTTTTCTTTGGCTAGATATTTAGCAAGCATTTTATCAATGTTTTCTAGATCAGTATCACCAAGCTTTTTATCTATATCATTATTATATTTAGAAGAAAAGGTACTTAAATCCATTCTTAGATGATATAATCTTGTCTTATTATTTATGACATAGTCCTTGTCCTTAAAATTATCCACCACCTGAATACATACAGGACTATAAAAACCTTGATCCGGATTATCAATATAATTAGTATCCTCTTTTGTTATTTCTTGTTCATAAGTATTCAAATCATTATGTGATATAGAAATTTGATTACATGATGACAATGCAAAAATTAGAATAAAGCTTATTAAAAGAATATTTATTTTTTTCATATGAGTACCACCTTCATTACTTTTTTAATTCTATTCTTTTTTCATTATTTCTTCAATAAGTATTTAAAAATATTTTATTATAATTTAATATGCTATAATAAATCTAGAAAGATTAATAATATAAAGTTATGGACGAAGGTGATTTTATGGATATTAAAAGCATATTAGAATCAAAAGAATATGATTTTTTAAGAAGTAATTCTTTACTCAAGGGGCGAATCTTATTTTTAACAGTAGGCGGAAGCTATGCCTATGGTACTAATATTCTAGGTTCCGATTTAGATATTAGAGGAGTAGTTTTAGAAAGAGAAACAGATAGCTTAGGCTTAACTGATTTTGAGCAATATGTTGATACTAAAACGGATACAGTTATATATTCTTTAAAGAAATTTTTGAAGCTTGCAAGGGAGTGTAATCCTAATATTATTGAGATGCTTTATGCTAAGCCTGAACATTATTTTTATGTCTCACCAGTTGGGAAAAAGCTTCTGGAAAATCGTGATTTATTTTTAACTAAAAGAGCAGCTTATTCCTTTGGAGGCTATGCTAATGCACAATTAAATAGATTAGAAAATGCCCTAGCAAGAGATACAATACCACATTATGATACAATGGTTCATATTAATCGTAGTGTCATCAATGCGGCAAAGTCATTTGAAACAAAGTATAAACTTCCACCTGATGCAATAAAAACCTACGTGGGAGCTTGGCAGGCGGGAGATAAGGAGGAAATATTAGTTGATTTTAGAATTGAAAGTTATCCTTTAGCAAAGCTTAGAGGTATGATTGAGGAAATGACTAATGTTTTAAGAGACTATAACAATACTGTATCCCATAGAAATAATAAAAAGGATGATATCCACCTAAATAAGCATATGATGCATCTGATTAGGCTTTATTTAATGTGTAATGAAATTCTTGACGATAAAACGGTTCATACTTATCGTAAAGAGCATGATTTGTTAATGGATATTAGAAATGGCAAGTATAGAGAAGAAGATGGTAGGATTAAAGATGAATTTTATCAACTACTTGCTAGTTTAAGTACTAAGTGTGAAGATCTTAAGAAAGAAACAACTCTACCAGATAAAATAGACGACAATAAGTTTAATGATTTGGTATTAATGCTATATAAAGAGGCAAGAAAATGAAGATAGAATTAAAGGTACCTAAATATATTAAAAAAATTCAGGAAAAATTACTTGAAAATGGTTATGAATGCTACTTTGTTGGTGGTTGTATAAGAGATACATTATTAAGTCTTAAGGTTAATGATTATGATATTAGCACAAATTGTGATACAATTACACTTAAAAAATTATTTAGCAAGTATAATATTGTTAATAATAATGGTGAGAAGCATAACACAATTACACTTCATATTAAAGGTGATAATGTAGAAATTACAACATTCAAACATAATGATGAGGAGACCCCAACTATTGAGGTGGATCTAAAACATCGTGATTTAACTATTAATGCACTAGCTTATTCTAATGAGATAATTGATATTACAGGAGGGATAGATGATATAAATAATAAAATTATAAGAGCAAATGATCCTGAATTAAGGATTAAAGAGGATCCTCTTAGGATTCTTAGAGTATTAAGATTTGCATCTAAGCTTGGCTTTGAAATAGAAAAAAAGACAAATGATGCTATTTTAAAATATAAGGATTTACTTAAAAATGTATCAGCAGAAAGAATTAAGCATGAGCTTGAAGAAATTCTTGAAGGTAAGGATGTTTATAAAATTCTTGAAAAATACTATGACATTATATTTGTGATAATTCCAGAACTTAAATGCTCTTATAAGTTTAATCAAAATAATCCTTACCATGAAAATACACTTTATGAACATATTATAAATGTATGTAGAAATATAAAAATTAACAATAATTTAGAAGAATTTGCACTTTTAAGGATGGCTGCATTACTTCACGATATAGGAAAGCCAAATTGTTTTTCTATTGATGTAAATGGTGTTGGTCATTTTTATGGACATCCTGAAGAAAGTGCTATAATTGCCACAAATATTTTAAAAAGACTTAAGTTTTCAAATTCGGAAATTTCTAAAATAGTATATTTAATCAAATTTCATGATTCAACAATTAATCTAACTAAGAAAAGTATCATAAAAAATTTTTCACATACTCCTAATCAAAAGGAAGAATTATTTTATATGCTTCTAGAATTAATTAACGCTGATAAATTAGATCATACAAAATACGAATTAATTGATATTGAAAAAGTTAAAAACATTATTAATGAGATAAAAGAAGAAAAACAGTGCTTAAAACTTTCTGATTTGAAGGTTAACGGCTATGATATTATAAAACTAGGTTATAAAGGTAAAAAAATAGGTGAAGTCCTAGATTATTTATTAGATTTAGTTATTGATGATAAAATTAAGAATGAAAGGGATAGTTTAATGGCAATGGCTCTTAATTATAGAACTTTAAATGATAAAAAAGATAATTAATTCATATCAATATTTTGTAATTTACGACTTTGTAAGTTATGAATTACAAAAAAAGCTAAAAAATTATAATGTAATGATATACTATAAGTATAGTTATTATTTTATATTGTAATGGTAGGATGGGATTATTTATGTTTATAGGAAGAGAAAAAAAAATTAAATCATTGATGTATTTATTAGAAAATCCTAAATGTGGCTGCGCAGTAATTTATGGACCCAGGAGGTTAAAAGACAGAACTTGTTAAACATTGTGTTAAAAAAGCTGATTTGAATAATATAATATATCAATGTAAGGAATCGAATGACTATGATAACACTAGTTTAATTACTATTCTAATAGAAAAAGCATTAGGATTTAGTCATTTATTTTTTAGTACTTTTTTTGATGCAATAGAATTTGTTTTTGAAGCATCTATAAATAAGGAAATTTGTTTAGTTATTGATAAATATCCTTATATACGTGGACAAATAGATGGCTGTGATTCGAAGTTACAAGCTTTAATTGATAAATATAAAGAAATTTCAAAACTCAAATTAATTTTAATTGGTAGTATTTCAATTATGGAAGAAGTTTTAGAACATAATAGCCATTATATAGAAGATTTGATTTATCTATTTTACTTAAACAAATGGATTATTATGATTCTTCAAAGTTTTATTCATCGTTTTCATCTGATGATAAAATTAAGATTATATTCTGTTTTTTGTGGGGGGCAATATTATAATATTCAAATTGATGAGAGGCAAACAGTTAAAGAAAATATAATAAGATTAATAAGTGGAACATTTTCAGGATTGAAGGATTTTGTGGAAACATATTTAAAAATGGAATTAAGAAGGATTAATAATGCTAATATTGTTTTTGATACTATCGCAAATGGTGCATTTCATTGTTCAGATATTCTTTCTAAATCACAAATTGAAACGTCAACAACTTTGAATAATATAATTCAAAAATTGATTAAAATGGATCTTGTAGAATATATTTGTCCAATTAATGATAAAAGCAATAAAAGGAAAAGTGGATATAGAATAAAGGATTTAAGTTTAAGATTTTATTATAACTATATATATAAGAATGAATCGACGCATAATATATTAGATGATGATGTATTTTATGATACGTTTATTAAGGATGACTTTGAAAATCATTTTGTACCAAATGTGTTTGAGATGATTTGTAAAGAATTTTTAATAAGAAAAAATAGAGAATCAAAACTAAATCCAATGTTGCTTGATATAGGAACCTATTGGTATGATAATCCTAAAGAAAAAAGAATGGACAATTTGATGTGGTAGGTCAAACAAAGGATGGTTTTATTTTTTATGAATGTAAATATACAAATATTAAGATAAATGATGAAATGATTAAAGAAGAAATAAGTCAAATATCTAAAACTAATTTAAATCCTGTAAATTATGGTTTCTTTTCTAAACGTGGTTATGATATAAAAGAAAAAAATAATTATCAGTTGTATACTATTGATGATTTATTTGAATAATGTAAATAACAAAAAAGCTCCTCATAATGAAGAGCTTATTTTTTTAGTGGCGTTCCCAAGAGGATTCGAACCTCCGGCCTTTCCCTTAGGAGGGGAACGCTCTATCCAGCTGAGCTATAGGAACATGCAAATAAATAATAGCACATTCAAATTTAAAAATAAAGAATAATTTTTTATAAGTATAAAATAAACCTATTATTTTAAAATATTATTCGGGGTATAGGATATTAATTATTTTGTATGTATATGGATGGTAAATAAGGGAAGAATAAAAAATGAAGTTTTATGAAAAAAACACGTTAACAAGCCATATTTTATGCACACATATCCGGGTGTTTGTTAAAAAACAATATTTTTTGATTTTTTTTTACATTTTCTTGTTGACAACTTAAAAATGAACTTGTATAATGTGACTGCTGTGAAAAATTGTGACATTTAATTTTATGTATTAAATGGAATAAATTTTGTAATAACAAATAATCATATCGTGTGATAGAAAGGAGAAATTACAATGCCAACAATTGCTCAATTAGTACGTAAAGGAAGACAAGATAAGACTACAAAATCAAAGGCTCCAAGCCTAGGTGTATCTTTCAATACTCTTCAAAAGCGTTATACTAAGGTAAACGCACCTCAAAAGCGTGGAGTTTGTACTCGTGTTACAACTATGACACCTAAGAAGCCAAACTCAGCTTTAAGAAAATATGCCAGAGTTCGTTTATCAAATGGAATGGAGGTAACAGCATACATTCCAGGAATTGGACACTCTTTACAAGAGCACAGTACAGTTCTTATTCGTGGTGGTCGTGTTAAGGACCTTCCAGGTGTACGTTACCATATCATTCGTGGTGCACTAGATACTACAGGAGTTGCAAATCGTTTACAATCTCGTTCTAAGTATGGTGCTAAGAGACCAAAAGCAAAGAAGTAATATCTTCTTAAAACACAATTAATTTATAAAAATCTTAATTTGAAAAGGAGGAATCGCCATGCCTCGTAAGGGACATATCGCTAAAAGAGAAGTGCTTGCAGATCCAATTTATGGTTCTAAGCTTGTAACTCGTGTTATGAACACAGTTATGTTAGACGGTAAGAAGGGTACTGCTCAAAGCATTGTTTACGGTGCTTTAAACCGTGTTAAGGAAGTAACTGGTCAAGATGCTCTTGAAGTATTTAACACTGCTATGAATAACATTATGCCAGTTGTTGAAGTTAAGAGCCGTCGTATTGGTGGACAAAACTACCAAGTTCCAGTAGAAGTTAGACCTGAAAGAAAGGAAACTTTAGGTTTAAGATGGTTAGTCACATATGCTCGTAAGAGAAATGAAAAGACTATGGAAGAGAAGTTAGCTAAGGAAATTATGGACGCAGCTAATGGAACTGGTGCTGCTGTTAAGAAGCGCGAAGATACTCATAAGATGGCTGAAGCAAATAAGGCATTTGCTCACTATCGTTTCTAATTTATAAAAGGAGTTTAAATTATGGCTAGAGAACATTCACTAGATACATATCGTAATATTGGTATCATGGCCCACATTGATGCTGGTAAGACAACTACAACTGAACGTATCTTATTCCATACAAAAGTTATTCATGATATTGGTGAAACACATGAAGGTGCTTCACAAATGGACTGGATGGAGCAGGAAAAAGAGCGTGGTATCACTATTACTTCTGCTGCAACAACAGCTTATTGGAAGGGATATCGTTTAAACATTATCGATACACCAGGACACGTAGACTTCACAGTTGAGGTTTCTCGTTCACTTCGTGTACTTGATGGTGCCGTAACAGTTCTAGATGGTCAAGCAGGTGTTGAACCTCAAACTGAAACAGTTTGGCGTCAAGCATCAGAGTACAATGTACCTCGTATCGTATTCGTTAATAAGATGGATAAGACAGGTGCTGATTTTGCATACTCTGTTGGTACTATCCATGACCGTTTAGGAGCAAAGGCTGCTGCAATTCAATGGCCTATTGGCTCTGAGGATTCATTCCGCGGAGCTATCGATCTAATCACTATGAAGGCTTATGAATTCGATGGTGGTCCAGAAGAAAACTATAAAGAAATTGAAATTCCAGCTGATTTAGCTGAAATCGCAGCGTTAAAGCGTCATGAATTACTTGAAACAATCGCTGAGTTCGATGATGAAATCATGATGCAATTACTTGAAGGAGAAGAACCTGCTATTGATCAAATCAAGGCTGCTATCCGTAAGGAAGTATTAAAGGCCGAGTTCTTCCCAGTTTTATGTGGTTCTGCATACAAAAATATGTGCGTTAAACTTATGCTTGATGCTGTAATCGATTACTTGCCATCTCCAATTGATATCGGAGCTGTTAAGGGATACGATGAAGAAGGTAATGAAATTGATATTCAACCTTCTGATGATGAGCCATTCACAGCTTTAGCATTTAAGGTTATGACTGACCCATTCGTTGGTAGATTAACATTCTTCCGTGTATATGCAGGTCATATTACATCAGGTTCTTATATTGTAAATACAACTAAGCACGTTAAAGAGCGTTTAGGACGTATCATGCAAATGCATGCTAATCACCGTAAGGAAATCTCTGAGGTTTTCGCTGGTGATATCGCTGCTGCAATCGGATTTAAGAACACTACAACTGGTAATACTTTATGTGCTGAAAAGAATGAAATTATTCTTGAACAAATGGTATTCCCAGAGCCAGTTATCTCTGTTGCTGTTGAGCCAAAGACTAAGGCTGACCAAGAAAAGATGACTACAGCTTTATTAAAGCTAGCAGAAGAAGATCCTACATTCAGAACATATACAGATCAAGAAACTGGTCAAACAATCATCGCTGGTATGGGTGAGCTTCACCTTGATATCATTGTTGACCGTATGAAGAGAGAATTTAACGTTGTTGCAAACGTTGGTGCTCCACAAGTTTCATATCGTGAGACTATTTCTCAAGCTGCTGAGGTTGAAGGTAAGTTTATTCACCAATCAGGTGGTCGTGGACAATATGGACACGTATGGATTAAGTTCGAACCAAATCCTGGTAAGGGCTATGAATTCGTAGATGCTGTTGTTGGTGGTACAGTTCCTCGTGAATATATTCCAGTAGTTGATAAGGGTCTTCAAGAGGCTATGCCTAATGGTATTATTGCTGGTTACCCAGTAATCGACGTTAAGTGTACATTATTTGATGGATCATACCATGAAGTCGACTCATCAGAAGCTGCCTTCAAGATTGCTGCATCTATGGCATTAAAGGCAACTAAGGAAAAGTGTAAGCCAATCCTTCTTGAGCCTATTATGGATGTAGATGTTATCGTTCCAGAAGATTATGTTGGTAACGTTATCGGTGACTTAACTTCTCGTCGTGGACGTCTTGAGTCGCAAGAGCGTCGTGGAAATGGATTAAATATCCGTGCATATGTTCCACTAGCTGAAATGTCAGGATACGCTACTGCACTTCGTTCAAATACTCAAGGTCGTGGAACATTTATGATGCAAATGCATACTTATGAACCATGTCCTAGAAATGTTCAAGAAGAAATTGTTAAGGCACGTTCTTAATAAGTAATTGAATTATAATATACTTGATTTTGCCCCAGAAATGGGGTAAAATATCAGTATAATGGTTATGAAAATAACCAGGAAAGTAAAAAAAATAATTAGGAGGACCATATATTATGGCAAAACAAAAATTTGATCGTTCAAAACCACATGTTAACATTGGTACAATTGGTCACATCGACCATGGTAAAACTACTTTAACAGCTGCAATTACTTCAGTTCTAGCTGCTAAGGGTCTTGCTGAAAAGAAAGACTATGCTAATATCGACGCTGCTCCAGAAGAGAGAGAGCGTGGTATTACAATTAATACTGCACACGTTGAGTATGAAACTGAAAAGCGTCACTATGCACACGTAGACTGCCCAGGACATGCCGACTATGTAAAGAACATGATTACTGGTGCTGCACAAATGGATGGTGCTATTCTAGTAGTAGCTGCAACTGATGGTGCAATGCCTCAAACTCGTGAGCACATCCTTCTTTCTCGTCAAGTAGGAGTTCCAAAAATCGTTGTATTCTTAAATAAGTGCGATATGGTTGATGATGAAGAGTTCATTGACTTAGTTGAAATGGATATTCGTGAATTACTTAACGAGTATGACTTCCCAGGTGATGAAATTCCATTCATCCGTGGTTCAGCTCTTGGTGCTTTAAATGGAGATCCAAAGTGGGTTGCTAAGATTGAAGAATTAATGGACGCTGTAGATTCATATATTCCTACACCAGTTCGTGATAATGATAAGCCATTCTTAATGCCAGTTGAAGACGTATTCACAATTACTGGTCGTGGTACAGTTGCTACTGGACGTGTTGAGCGTGGTATGGTTAAATTAAACGATACAGTTGAAATCGTTGGTATTAAGGATACTATTTCTTCAGTAGTTACTGGTCTTGAAATGTTCCGTAAGCTTCTTGATTTCGCTGAAGCAGGAGATAATGTTGGTGTTCTTCTTCGTGGTATCGATCGTACTCAAGTACAACGTGGTCAAGTATTAGCTAAACCAGGTTCAGTACATCCTCATCACAAGTTCAAAGCTCAAGTATACGTACTAAGCAAAGAAGAAGGTGGACGTCATACAGCATTCTTCTCTAACTACCGTCCTCAATTCTATTTCCGTACAACAGACGTTACTGGTACAATTACTCTTGAACCAGGTACAGAAATGGTAATGCCAGGAGACAACACAGTAATGACAGTTGAATTAATTCACCCAATTGCTATCGAACAAGGAACTAAGTTCTCTATTCGTGAAGGTGGACATACTGTAGGTGCTGGTTCAGTTACTGAGGTTATTGAATAATTTAAAAAAATTAGAGAGCTTCGGCTCTCTTTTTTTTTGTTTTATGATATAATAGTCACAAGGAATGTGATAATATGATTTTTGATACTCATAGTCACCTTTTTAGCGAGGAATTTGATAATGATCGTGAAGAATGCCTAAAAAGATGTGATGAACTTAATATAAAGCTTATGCTAGTGGGTTATTCTCATATAGGGAACCAACAAGCTTATGATTTAGCACAAAAAAATTCTAATTATTATTGTAGTGCTGGTATTCATCCAGATCAAGCTAGTCCTAATTATCTTAAGGATATAGAACTTTTAGAAGCATTTTTAGATAGCCACAAGGTTAATGCATTAGGTGAAATTGGACTTGATTATCATTATGATGATGGTCCTCTAAGGGAATATCAAATACCATTATTTAAACTTCAAATGGAAATTGCACTTAAAAGAAATTTGCCGGTTATTATTCATACAAGAGATGCATGGGCAGATACGCTTGAAATATTAAAACCTTATGCACATAAATTAAATTGTATTTTGCATTGCTATTCAGGTTCACTTGAAATGGCACGAGAATTTATTAAAATGGGCTTTTATATTGCAATAGGGGGAGCTATTACATTCAAAAATTCAAAAGAAATTAAAAGAGTATGTGCTAATATTGATTTAAATTATATGTTAGTTGAAACTGATTGCCCATACATTACGCCTCATCCTTTTAGAGGTAAACGTAATGAAAGTGCATATATTATTTATACGATTGAAGAAATAGCTAAAATAAGAGAAATGTCTATTTTAGAAATTGAAAAAATAACATATAATAATGCATATAGAGCTTTTAATTTGGAGGTTTCAAATGAAAAAATTTAGTATACTTTTATGCTTAGGGGGAGTTGCTTTAACACTTGGGAGTTGTTCTATCCTAAACAAAACAAGTTCTAATCCCGTGGCATCTAATCCTGATATTTATATTGTTAATAATTCTGTATCTGATGTTGTTAGTAATGTTGAGGCATCTTGTATTGGTGTTTATTCAAGTGACTCTTCATCAGCTTCAACAGGCTCAGGTGTTGTATTTAAAAATGAAGGACTTAAGTATTATGCTTTAACTAATTATCATGTTGTATCTAACGCTATTTCTGGTAATCGTGTTATTGGTAAGGTAGAAGCTTATATTAATGGCAAAACCTATATTGACGCTACAATTGAGGCGGTTAATCCAAATAAGGATCTTGCGTGTATAAGTTTTGAAGCGGCTGAAAAATATAATGTTGGTGTATCAAAAATTACAGATAATGGGATTGTTATAAATCCTGGCGAAACAGTTATTGCGATTGGTTGTCCTTTGGGTTTAACTAATTTTAATACAGTTACGGTTGGTGTTGCATCTCGTAGTTTATATTCCCTAAGCTTTGATACAGTACTTAATACAACCTCAACAGTAGAGGTTATTCAACATGATGCTGCAATAAATTCAGGTAATAGCGGAGGGGCGCTATTTAATATTAAGGGTGATTTAATTGGTATTAATTTTGAGAAAACAACTTTGTCAAGCAGTGGAATTGTAGTTGAAGGTATGGGCTATGCTATAAGCTTAAATGAAGTAAAAAACTTTATAAAAACTTATGGATTAGAATAGGGTGGCTCTATATGAAAAAGAAAATTTTATCTTTTATATTATTACCTACTATTTTTCTTGCAAGCTGTAATTTGTCTAGTAATCAAAATGAAATTAATATTATTTACCAGGATAAAAGCGAAGAATCTATCGATTATGATAAAGGTCTAAAATCAAGTTTTGCAGTCAAAAATGAAGAAACTGGAACATATTCTGGTACAGTTATTGAATATACTAATAATAAATATTATGGTTTAAGTTCAAGTGATTTAGGAAGTATTAATGCTAATGTTGTTATATATGAAAATTCAAAAACAGTTGATGCAAAAATAATAGGTCTTGATACAAAGAACAATTTATCATTACTTGAGTTTAGTGGCGATTCAATTGATTTTTCACTTCCAACAATAGAATACGAATATCTAAAAGGTGAAGCAATATATACTGTTTCAACTCCACTTTCACAAAGTAAAAATGAAATACCATTAAATAGTATTACAAAAGGCTATTTATCAAGGATTGATAGCATTTATCTTGCAAGTGATGCAAGTCTTAATTCATCAAGCTATGGTTGTGGCTTTTATAATCAAAATGGAGCGTTACTAGGCATATTTACGTCTAAAATTGATTCGGATTTAAAGGAAAAAGAATATATTCAAGGAATGTCTTCTGCTTTAAAAATGGAATATGTAATGAAATCTTATAATCAAATGAAGACTTCTGGCGAGGTTAAAAGAACAACAATAGGTATAACTGTTACAGAGTATCATAAAAGCTTAAATGATTTACAAGCACAAATGTATCCAAGTGAAATTTATAGTAAAATTAAGGTGCCTGATTTAGAAAGAGTATATTGTGTTGTTTTAAATGTTGATTCTAAAAAGAATAATGTTGATTGTCTAATTGAGGCTGGTGATATTATTATTTCTTGTAACGACGAGGAAATTATCCACAACTCTGATATATCAAAGGTTTTATCATTCGCACAAATTGGTGATAAATTAACCTTTAAAATTAAACGTTATAATAGTCAAACGAAAGAATTTGATGATTTTGTGCGTGTTATAACTTTAACAAAGTAAATAACCAAAATAGTAAACCTTGCATAAAATATATCGAGGTGATATTTTGTCAAATACTTGTTGCCAAGGAAATAATGGCGGAGTTAACCAAAATGGTGGCGGATTCGCATTTATTCTAGTATTGTTTATATTAGTGATATTGGTGGACGCTACTACAAAAAGCCTAATATAAAAGAGTTAAGATTTCGGTCTTAACTCTATTTTTTAATTAAATTCAATTTCTTGGATTCCATCTTTAGTGATCATTATCTTGTTAATAGAAGAATTGATTAATGTTTTCTTAGCTTGGTCAGTTAAATTATCCCAATCATTTACTAAAACTTTTAATGCTTTGATTTTAAGCCTATTATATCGCTTAGTTTGCTCTTTTTCTTTAAGGCTATCCATTTTATCGCTAAGCTCTTTTTCTTGTGATTTAAGGCTATTTAGTGAAGCAATCACCATATTAGATGCAAGCCTATACTCGGTATCATCAATAACTCCGTTCATAAGCTTATCTAACAAAACTTCTCAATTTTTTTCTTTAATGCTTATTTGCGAACGAACAGCTTGAAGTTCCCTATCTAAATCTTTAGGCTTGGATACTGATAGCTTAATGTTGTTTTCATCAATACCTCTAATGAATTCGATAAACCAGTTATTGAACTTATTGATATTAATTGCGTAATCACATATATGGTCGTTGTCATACATTTTATGCTTGCTATTACATACATAATAAAGGTAGTTAGCATGATGCTGACGAGTGCCAATTTTTAAACCACAGGTAGCACAAAAAAGTACATCGCTAAAAATATAGCTATCAATTGGATGTTTCCTTTTAAAATATTGTGTTTTCTTTTCTAATTGTGAATAAAGAGTATCCCAATATTCCTCAGTAAAATAAGGTTCAACATTTGTTGCTTTATATAAAATTGCTGAATTTTTAGGCTTCTTAGCACGATCATTAAAGTTGTAATAATAACTAATACCACTATATCCTTTATATATTGGATTAGTTAGAATTGCTCTTATATCTGAAATGTACCATTTCTTTTTACTGTCAGAAGAATTGGCTGCAGTTTCCTCAGCAATATGTCTTGTTATCTTGTTATAGCTCCATCCTTGTGAAGCTAGCTTATAAATCAGCTCAACTATTGACCTTCTTGATTCGTCAATGACATATCTTTTATTTTCATCGTCGTATAGATAGCCATAAGGGACTCTACCATTTTTAAGTTTGATGTGTTCGTTCATTAGCTTTTGGCGCTTTCCTGCCATCATACGTTCAGTAATCTTTTTTCTTTCAAGTTCGGCAAAAGCACCCATAATAGAAAACATTGTCATACCAGCATCGTCTTTAGTATCAATAGCTTCATCAGACAGTAGAAGTTCAACATCCGCTTCATCAAGCTGATTCTTAATAGTAAGAAGATCTAATAGATTTCTTGAGATTCGGTCAGTTTTGTAAGCTATAACGTAGTTGAACTTATGCTCTTTAGCATCTTGTAGCATTTCCTGGAGAGCCTTACGTTTGATAATTGAGTGGCCTGAAATTCCTTCATCGCTATATAATTTGTAAATTTCAATATTATTTTTGTTGCAATACTCGATTAATCGTTTCTTTTGAGCTTCAAGCGAAAAGCCATGTTCAGCTTGCTCATCTGTAGAAACACGAGTGTATAAAGCTGCCTTCATTTTTAAACCCCTATCTTATTTCTTTGAATTGATTTTACTACTTAAATAACTCAGGATTTGTTTTGTAAAGCTCTAAAGCTTTCTTTAAGAACGCAGCAGTTCCTAACTCTTCCTTGATACTGGCTATAGTTTCCCCAAATACCTCACGATCTAATTTTACATCAAAACGTAAGTATTTTTCTTTTGCCCATTCTTTTTCTTGTTCATAGTTTCTTGCCATGATTTTTCTCCTTTTGAATTGATTTTATTGTAAAAGATGTTAAAATAATAGTAGAAGAAGTCCCCCATTTAAGGGGAGAGGCTTACTTGCCTCTCTTGTTTGCTTCATTAATCGTCTTGATTAAATCTCTTTGCAACTTGATTAGTTCAAGGACAATTTGAAGCTTTAGGACTTCTTTTTTATTATCCATCTTTTAACTTACTTTGTGAAATCGTATTTATCTACATATTCAATGTAGTCAAGGAGCTTCTCGGCCTTTTCAATTGACATTGAGCTTAAGTATCCGCTAATGAATTTTCTAGTGTTGGAGTAGTTTATGCCCATACGCTCACAGAATGTCTTTAGGTTGATAATATCAATTTTATCCTTAATTTTTTGCCTTAGCTCCTCTTTGATTTCAGTTTGACTTTTTTCCATATATTTTGTATAATGATGATAGAATCATCCCCCCCTAAGGGGAGAAGAAGAATTATTTCCTCTTCTTAGCTAGTAGGTCAAATATTGAGGCTGCTAAACTTACAATACTTGCTACAAGGCTAATGATTCCTATTATTAAATTTATCATCACTATTTCCTCCTTCTTTATACTTATGTTATACAGCAAAAATGCTTGTTCGTCAATAAGAAAGTGAAAATAATTGATGATTTTTTTAAATTTTATAAGTAAAAAAGCAAAGACCACCAATCTTTGCTTCTTTTATTATTGAGTTGTACAGTTAGCTCATTTTCCGAATATATTATATATGAGCTTAACGCTATTGGCAATAAAAAAATAAAATTAATGATGCAAATAATGACATTCTATGTTAGAATAAGAAACAGGAAGTCTATAAAACGGTGCTACTCCGAGTTTCATTTATTGGAGGTGGTGCTTATGTTAATAAATGCATAAGTCCTCCAAGAGTGTTCCTGGAGGACTTACCAAATGCAAGAAATTGCTGCAATTATTAATCTTGTTATATCAGTAATAAGATTAGTAATTCAAATTCTTTCATTTAAAAGGAAGAAGTAGTCTTTTGACTATTTTTTTGCAAGAGGAAAAGAAAACACCGTCGTAACCGGTGTTCCTCTTGTAAATACCATAATTTTTACAGGAGTAAGCCGTTGAATAGGCTTCCTTCTATTTTTATTATATACAATAATTTTCTTTTTATCAAGCAAAAACTATTATATAATATGAAATAATATCTATTTTAGTGCATCTTCAAGAAACATATAGTCAGGATCAACGTTAAAATAAATACAATACTTAGTAAGAGAAGAGCTATCTATTAGCTTGTTCCCCGTTTCATAAGCTATATAGTCGTTTACGTCTAATGAAGCTATTTTAGCCATCTCCTCATTAGTTAAATTGTTTTTAGCCTTTAAGACGGCTAATCTGTTGTAGTGCTTAAATTCCATATATTTTATCCTCCTTAATGAAATTTTTATTACCTTTTTTTGCACATTTTGTAACGATTTTTGCATAATTTGTTACGCTTTTTGCATAAAATAGTATTGTCAGGCTTGACAAACCTAGGAAAAATTTTGTATTATTATTATGCAAGGTGACTTGTAAACTGTGGGATTTCCCGCCGGATGAGTGTTTTGCACAATAAAGCCGTTGTTTGATTTACCTAAGAGTAAAATTAATATATGATTAAGTGCACGTTTCTTAGCGTGCATTTTTTCGCTTTTTATGTTTATTATTTTTTCTTATGTAGAACGCAGTTATAACTAAGTATTCCCCTTCAGTGTCTTTAATAGGAATAACAATCTTATAATTATTCGTTAAACAATATAAGTCAAAACGGTCTTTATAATTTTTATCAGGTACGCGGTATAATGCTTTACATTTATTCTCACAATGTTTTAAGTTATTAAGAATAGAGAAAATCCATTCCAAACGTTGTACTCGTAATATATCATATTCACCAATGATGCCATCAGCTTTAGTATGATATTTTTCACTACCTATTGCAAATTTATTGAAACAGGCATCACCTTCAATATCATGGTAAACTAAGTACATAGGTTTTCCGTTATATATTACATATTTATTTTTTATGTTTGTATTAAAGTCATTTTTCCTACGATTTATATATTTCTCTTTCGTCTCACTATATTCTTTTTGAACTAAAGGTGGCAAAATGCAAGTATTAGAAGTCATTTTCGGTCTCCTTTTCGAAAATATAAACGTTATAGTGAGATATTTCACCATAAGTAAATTTTGTGTTTTTATTAAATGATATATTAAAGGTTGTTTCGATAAACTTAATTAGCTCTTTTTTAGCAATTGATCCATTACTTGATGTGTGGAGCTTTCTCATTTTATATGTTGCAGCTCCTGCAAGAATATCTGCAATTTGAATTAATTGCACATCGTATGATTCACATACTTTTGATTCAAATTGTACACTATATTTTTTTGCAAAATGTCTTGTCAGGTATCTTGAAATAATTTTCATATCCTTGTATGAATTACTGTCTTTTTTATCTGACAATATTTCGATTTTATCAATGTCATAGTTCCATAAAATTGATTGTAGAGGGAATTCAATTAATTTATAGTAAACCTTGTTATACCATTTGTTTGTATTTTCGTTTAATGATTTATCAGCAATTAAAATCCTTATTTTAAGCTTTGAATTATCTTTAATAAACTTAAAAATTTCCTTATACATATCAAGTGTGGCAGAAGATACTTTGTTCCACTTTAGTTCTGTTTTAGCTGAAATGTTATGTCTTTCTTTAATTTTCTTTATTTCTGCATTAATGGCTTTAGCTCTATCCTTCCTACAATAAACGGATGCAATAGCCATATACTTTGAATCATCATCCTTTAAGTGGCAACTTTCGTCGCAATAGAAAACCATTTTTCCTAGATTTGTTTTTTCTTTCATATTATTCAGTCTCCTTTATATAAAATAAAAGCATCCTATGTAAGAATGCTTTTTGTCAGTGGCGTACTACTGTACCCAAATGAATGAATCAGTGGCGTATCTACATACCCAAAATTCAATATAAGTTTAGCACTCTTTTATTTCATTGTCTAGTTTATTTCACCCAGTATTTAACCTTAAATACCTCAATTGCATCAATAATAAGCTGCTCATACACATTGTACTTGTCAGCAATTTCCCAGGCTTGGAGTCCGCTCTCCAGGTCTTTTTTTATGTCTTCAGGATTTAAGCCAGCTTCAAGAACTTGGTGCTTCATAGCTTTGTATTCGCAAGATTGCCTACGCTTAGAAGTAGAAGAGAACTTATAGAAGGTATCAGTATCAATGTGCGCCTTCTCGTGGCCTAAGATATAGCCATACTCAAGGGGCTTGTACTCTCTATCGTCTAGGATTATTCCTGTTATGTTGTTTGTTCTAATTGTGACTGCATCAAAGCTGCGTTCGGTTAGGTCCTCTTTGAGCACCAATACACGCTCTTCTTGCAGCTTTTGCTCGATTTTCTCAAGATATGTCATACTACCACTCCCTTAATTGAAAAAAATAAAAGCCCATATATAGAAGAAGGGGCTTGGTTAGTGGTGGGAGTCGTTAGGGTCTAACATTCTTTGGGCCATTTGTAGAATGAATTTCTTATCGGCTTCTGATAGCTTGTCAATGGTACTATGAAGAGCAAAAGAAACGTCATTAGGATCAATGGAAGTATTGCGTGCAGGATTTTTACGGATGTCAGTATTACCTAGAAGGTAGTCTGATGAGACGTCAAAAAAAGACGCTATGCCTTCGACAACCTCAGCTTTTGGCCTATGAACACCACTTAAATTGCGTGACAATGTAGCTTGTGTTATTCCTAATGCATTAGCTAACTCAGCTTGAGTAATTTTTTTCTCAACCATCAATTCTTTAATTCTATTTCTTAATACATTATCCATAAAAATCACCACCTTTTTATACGATTATTATAACAAAAATTAAAAATAATGTAAATTTTTATACGAATTTTATAACAAATGTGTTGACATATACGAAATTGTATGATATTTTATAGTTGCGATATACGAAAACGTATAAAAAGGAGTCGTTAAAAATGAGAGAAGTATGGATTACATTTAAAGACTTGATTGATTTAACTGTTTGCATCAATCATCAAGCAGTAGCGGAACTTAAGGTTGGATTCTTTGAAATCTCACCAAATAAAGAAGGTAAGCTAGTGATGAGTGCTGGTAGATTCATTGGAAAGGAAATGTTCAAAAGAGAATGCTACACTTGCTTTACATCCGAGCCATTCGACCATTTCACGTATCACGAAGAAGCTCAGACTATTAATCTTGAGATGTACTAGGAGGTAGCTATGTTAGAAGTTGTATTGTTCTTGGGCCTTGGATTGCTAGTCAATCTATTTGCTCTAATTAAATAATTTAGCCGGCACTTGAGTATTATTATCTCAAGACAAATAAACAAATTCGTTCGGCTTTAACTCAATTAAATTCTTATTGATAGAGAGGGAGCATTCGACATAAACAAAAAAGCTGATATGTGTATTCATATCAACTCATTTGCGGATTTTGTTTAGTTTAAACTTTGCAATAGTATCAAAAGGTTTTATACGTGCTTTTTACGATGCCAACTAATCGAAACAGCTAATTTGATGTTGCAAATTAGCCTGGCTAATCAAATGATTAACTTTGATACGATTGATGCTATAGGGATGTAATACACCATCCCTTTCTTGAAGAATGCTCACTTTACCGGTTCCGTTCCGGGAGGAATAACTATGCCTTACGCATCGCAATTAGAAAACAACAGGGCATAGGCATTAGGGCTTTAAGTAGTTTCTTCAAGCCGGATGCCCCCTCTCTGTCAATAAAAAAATTGACAAAATAATTATAGCATATTTTTTATGCAAAATACAGGAGGAATAAAAATGAGTTTTAAAGAGTTGATTAAGTCTAAAGGTTTCACGCAAGAAAAATTAGGAGCAATAGTTCATAAGTCACATACAACAATTTACAGTTGGTGTAAGGGGATTTGTGAGCCTGATTGTAAGAGTATTATACTCCTAGCTAAAGCGCTTGATGTAAGTGTGGAACAAATAGTAAAAGTATTTGCTAAGGTAGGTGATTAAATGGCCAAACAAGACAAAGACGCTTGTCCTGAGGTTGTATGGGTTAGCCGTAATTTAAAGTGGTATGGGAATTGCTTCTTAGGTAAGTCCGTAAGCCCTAAGCTAATGCAAGAACTGAAGGAGCGTGGATTCGACGTTGTCAAAACAAAAAAGCCATCTGGAATGTGGCTAGAACTAAAGGAGGTGGAATAAATGGAAAAGTATTCAAATGAAGAATCTCATGCATTGCAAAACGTTGGAATTACTTTATTGGATGGATGTATAAGAGATTTAAACATTAAAGTTTCTAAAACAAAAAAAGTTAAAATCATTCAGCAATATTTACTTACAGCTTATTATATGCTCGAGGGGGTTTTAAACGAAAATTGTGGCTGTGATGCAACTCATTCATATAGTTGTGCAAACGCAGAACTAGAAGAAGCAATTAAGGCACAATTAGAACTTGAAGAATCTATGTCAGAAGCAATTAAAGGACTCCTTGAAAAGGTTGGAATAAAAAAATAAGGAGCTTATTGCTCCTCGATGGTTTGTTTCACATATTTTAGGAAACCTTTGCCTTCTTTAGTGAAACGGTATAGAAGTCTTCCGTTTGGTTCATTTGGAACAACTTCTATATACTTGGCATCAGCAAAAACCATTGCTATACATCTTAGTATTTTATTTGCTTTTTCTTTATGAGAAGCTTCATAAATCCAATATATGTCACTATATTGAAATTCAGTACTGGCAGCTAATTTGTCAAGGTGATTAAGAATGTCGGTTAATTGATCCATATAATAGCCTCCTTTCTAGGTTGGTACCGGTAATACCACCTATAGGCTATTATAACATAAAAAAATAAATCTAAGGAGGAATAAGAAATGATAATGATTGTATCGCTTTTAGGTTTAGAAATGCGAATAAACCTCGCTTCTATAACCAAACAATGGATTAAAGATTTTGTGGAAACAGGAATGGTTGAGGTGAAGGGCTATGAAAGGAAACAATAGTTTTTGGATTAGCTTGCTATGTTTAGCTATATCGCTATTCGTATTTACAGTAGCATTGATTCATTTAATAACAGGTAAGCTAAGCTGGGTTCATAACTCAAACATTTGTATCGTACTAGCTAGCTTAACAATATTAACGTGTATGATTCAATTAATTTTAGGAAGGAGAAAAAAAGATGTGGATTAGAAGTCAAGATAAGAAAATGTTAGTGGATGCAAGTTATATTAAAGTGTGCCAAGGAGCAAAACGTGTTTATTGGGAGATTATAAACCAACATGCTGTTTCATTAGGTGAGTATGACACCGAATCTGATGCAATGAAAGTAATGGATATGATTCAGGACGGACTTCCTTATGATAGAACAAGGATATTTCAAATGCCAACTAGGGAAGAATTGCATCCTAAAATAGAACACAAAAGAGTAACCGATTTAGGAAAATATACTATGGAGGATTTTAAATAATGAAAGAATTAAATGTAAGAATTACGTTCAAACAAGGAATACTTGGAACACTAACGGGAGATAAGGATGTTTATAAGAACTTCATCGCAAGTAAGTCTCCAGATGCTTCAACACTAGAGGAAGAAGTAGCTAATCTAGGTGAAGAAGCTGTAATCGAAAAAGGAAAGACTATTTTCCCTAAATATGAAGGGAAGCCATTTATCTATGACTATCAAATTAGAGGCTTCTTTAAGAGTGCTTGTAGTGCTTTAAAACAAGTTGAAAAGACTAAGTCAAGTAAGATTAAGGCTTACAAGAAAAAGGTTGATTTAACGATTTTTGTAAATGATAGAATGAACTTTATTGAGAACTACAATGAAATAACTGAATGTCAAAGGCCTTTAAGATGCAGTACAATGCAAGGCGAAAGAGTATCTATTGCAATAAGTGAGGAAATACCTGCAGGAGCAACGGTCAACTTTACAGTGAGATGCTTAATTGATGATGATATTGAACTAGTTAAGGAATGGCTTGATTACGGTCAATACAATGGATTAGGTCAATGGAGAAATTCAAGCAAAGGATCATTCTACTACGAGATACTTGATAAGGACGGAAAAGTCTTAGAAGGCAATTTACCTAAGTAATGGAAAAGCGAGGAAATGCTTTGCTTAGCTAAGGAATTGTAAAGAAACGTTAAGGTGTAGGCAAAGTTTTGATGGGTGATGTGATGTTGAGTTCTGTTGGGTGACGTCGTGTAAAGCGAAGGAATAGTTAGGTAAACTATGGCGAAGTATAGTGTAGGCAAAGTTTTGATGGGTGATGTGATGTGCTGGTGTTGTTTTGAGCGGTATAGTGGAGTAATGGTATGGTGAAGAAAGGAAATGCCTAGTGCTAGAAAAGTACTGATAAGTGTTGTTTTGGTAAAGTTATGTAAGATAGGGCAATGTGAAGTAATGGTGAAGTGAGGTTAAGTTAGGTTAAGGCATGGTTTAGTTAAGTAATGTCATGGAAGTGTACAGTCTTGCTGTGGCAAAGCGATACAAGGTTATGTAGTGGAAGGTATTGGAAAAGAATAATGATTATGCGGTTAGGCATTAGAGGTGAGAAGATGGAACTATTAGAAATGTTAGAAAACATTGAGATTGCATACCATGATTTAGTAATTAAATACTACTATGCATCGAAAATTGATAAAGACAAAAGAAAAGAATTATATTATCGATGTGAGGACGAATTTAAGACACTTAAGAGAGCAGTTGATAGGGCTGAAAGCCTTGAAGAGACATTTAGATATTCGTCAGGAAAGCTTTCAAAGGCAACCAAAATATATTCTGATTTAGAAGGCAAAATGAAAGAATATAAAATAATCGGAATAAATTTCCCTGAAAGGAAAATATATTTTTGGATGGATTTTGCACCAATGTATGTAGAATTTGATGACTACAAAGAGACTTACTGGCTTAAAGAAGACAAGAGCGAATAGGAGGTGAAAGAATGAGTGTAAATGAGAGAATTAAGCAGTACTTAGAGGAGCACGGGATTAAGCAAGCGTTCTTGGTTAAGAAGACGGGTATTCCTAAAGAGAAGATGTCTTTAATTCTTAATAAGAACCGAAAGCTAACTGCTGAGGAGTTGGGAACAATAGCTAATGCTCTTGGAGTAGATGCTAATATTTTTTTAGAATAGATTATACGTTTTCGTATTGACAAAACAAAGTAAATATAAATAAAGCATATTTAGGAGGATTTGAAATGAATTACAAAGAAGAAGATAAGGCACTAATTGAAAGTGCTGGTTATACGTACTACGTCTTCACAGAAGAGAAGGTGCGTAAGATTATTGCTAAGGAGATAAAAGGAGTTACCAATAATGAATGGAGAACACTTATACAAATGCTATATCCAAACAAAATGGTAGGAAGTGGGCTTATTGATAGTGTATTGATTTTTACTATAAGTCAAAAAACACATAGAAGAGTTGATCCACCTTTAAGAGCGTATGGAGACATGCAAGACAAAAGAGGTAAGGAAGGCAGCTTACTTAATCAAATTTACAATGCCTTAAAGAAGGCTGGACTTGAAGATGCTATACACGAGTCTTGGAAAGAGTATTGTTTGGAGGTAGAACTATGAATGAAAATGTAAAAAAAGTGTTTGAAATGCTAGGTGTTGAGCCAAATGAGGAATTTAAAGTTATATCTAAGAAAAGAGTTTCTCAGGTAATTCATATTGATACTAGATTAAGAGTATTAACTGATACATCTAATATTGTAGCAGAAGCATTGAGGTATCTCTTAACTGGTGAGTGGCAAATTGTTAAGCTACCCAAGAAAAAGAAACTTCGTGATTGGACTATAGATGATTTAAAAAAATGGACAAATGTAAATTGTAGAGAGCTTACTTGTGATGGTTGTCTATTTAGAAATGTTTTTTGTAGTACTTATGGTATAAGAGTTTGGATAAAACACAAAGACCTATACTCGGATAAATTCCTAGATCAAGAAGTGGAGGTACCTGAAGAATGATAGAAGATGCGAAAAAGAAATTAATTTGTACATTGTCTACCGTAATTTGTCAGTTGATAGATAACAATAAATTATTTTCTCTTTGATGGTTTAGTTTCTCATTAAGACAAGCTAAACAAACATATTTAATAGAAAGGGGATGGTTGTATGGCAGTTACCGAAATTATAAACGGAATTAAATGTACCTTTCCAGTTTCGAGGCAAGAATCACTAGGCCGATTTGTAAGACTAATTAAGGAAGCTGTCTTACAAGAAATAGAGGATGGAAAATTGCCTCCTGACTACTTAGACAAGAGGTTAAAAGAAGAAGGATTTACTGATGAAGATATAAAGGAATTAGAAAGGCAGGCAGATGAAGAAGATGAATGAAATTAAAATATTTAACAATCCAGAGTTCGGCGATGTAAGAACAATGGAAATTGACGATAAGCCTTACTTTTGCGCTAGTGATGTAGCAAGTATGCTTGGTTATGCTAGACCAGCTGATGCTATTGCTCAACATTGCAAGGGGTCGGTAAAACACCGAGTCCTTACAAATGGTGGTGAACAGGATATGAAGTTCATTCCAGAAGGTGACGTTTACCGATTAATAGTAAGGTCTAAGCTACCACAGGCCGAGAAGTTTGAAAGCTGGGTATTTGACGAGGTGTTGCCAACTATCCGCAAGCACGGACTTTATGCACCTGATGAGCTTTTAAATAATCCCGATTTAGTAATTCAAGCAATGACTAAGCTTAAGGAAGAAAGGTTTAAGACTGAAAAGCTTCAGGCTGAAAAGGAAATGCTTGCACTTGAGAATAAGGCTAAAGAACAAGTTATTAATGAACTAAGGCCTAAGCTTAACTATTTAGATGTAATCCTAGGCTCAAAGAACTTACTTAACATTACTCAAATTGCTAAGGATTATGGAATGTCTGGAGTAGCTATGAACAAGATTTTGGAAGGTCTACATATCCAATATAAGCAACGTGATCAATGGCTTTTATATAGTAAGTATCAAGCTATGGGCTACACGAGCTCTGAAACAACATCTTACTATGATACTAAAGGGCAGCTGCAAACAAGGCTAGCAACAAAATGGACCCAAAAAGGAAGATTATTCCTTTACGAAATATTAAAGAAGAATGGTACAGTACCAACAATTGAAAAGGAGACAGCCACTAATGGAAAATAAGCAGGATTTATCTGAAATAAGTACTAAAGACTTAGTTGAAGAAATTTCAAAACGTGAAGGTGTAGTTAATACAATACAGGTTCCGCCTCATGCAAAAGTTGATATTAAGACGGAAGGACCCGCAATTGTATTGGTTGTTATTGATTAGTAAATCCTTTTGCAATAGAAGTTGCGTAAAACGTTATGAACAAATTTGCCTTTTGAAGAGCTAATTAAAAAGGCTTTGAAAATACCTTCTGGGACTTTGTAATATTCATATAAAGCACCATTGTTAAATTTAACATAAAGCGTATCAGGTTCATAACCAATTGAATGGACATTACTAGAAACAACCTTAATCATATCCAAATAAATCACCTCGATTAAGTAGTTTGATTAGTTAATAAACTGCTACATAAGTGATTATACAACAAAATAAAAGGAGACAGTTAAAAATGAAAATTAAAAAGATAATTATTGATAACTTTAGAAATGTTGAGCATGAAGAAGTTGATTGTAAACATTTAACTATTTGGAAGGGAAAGAATGAGCTAGGTAAGTCAAATAGACTAAATGCCATCGTATTCCTTCTAATTGGAAAGGTGCTAACTGATAAGTACGGAGTCGGTGAAAATGACATCGAATCGGTGCTTTGTAATAAGCGTGATGATAGAGGAAGAAGAGCTGAATGTAAGGTACAAGCTATATTTGAAAATGGACAAACTATTAGTAGAGTTTATAAGGAACAATGGGTTAAAAAACGTGGTTCATTAGAGGCCATCTATGAAGGTAATGTTACCGAGCTTTACAACAATGATTCAGTCATTAATCAAAGCGAATGGGTTGACTTAATTAACCAACTTTTTGAAATAAAAGAGTGCAAATTTAAGCATAAAGATTTAAACGTTGTTCAAGCCTACCTAGACCCTCTTTACCTCTTCCAAAAGACTGACTATAAGGTATTAAGAGCATTACTAGAGTCATTAGTTGGCGATGTCACAATGGATGATATTATTGCATCCGAGCCTACTTGTGCATTAGCTAAGGAAGAAATCCTAAAGTACTCAGGAGACGCTGCTAAGGCTCGTACAGGGGTTAATAAAGTGATCACTGATAAGGCAACTGGACTTGATTCTAAGATAACTCAAATTGAGGCGCAGCTCGAGGTACTTCCATCACTTCCTTATGATGAAGAAAAGTATAAGAAGCTAAGTGATGAAGCATTTAACTATCAATTAAATATTAAGAATATTAAGAATAATCCTAACTCAGCAGTAGCAGAATTAAAGGCTAAAAAAGATGCAATCCGAGCTGAATATGATGCTAAGGCTGATGCAAAGATTAAAGAAATCACGATTGAAAAAAGTACCATTCAAAATGATTATACAACGAGCTTATCTGAGCTTAATGCTAAGCTTCTAGCAAGTCAAAAGAAGGATTTAACTGAACGCAAGAATGAACCTTTAATTAAGGCTCAATCTGAGCTTCAAGTACTCGTTCAACAACGCTATGAATTAGATGCTAAAAGCAATAATGCTAAGGCTACTTATGATGGCTTAAAGAACAAATATACTATCTTAAGCAGTGAGGTTGAATTCGTTAAAACTAAAATAGTCACTCTAAAGAGTGAACTTGCAAATGTAGCCGCAAGAGAACCCGAGATTCAAGTGTGTCCACATTGTGGTGGAGTACTTAATGACCAGTTTATTACTGACTTCAAAAATAAGCGTTCTAAGGACGTTGAAGATATCAAGATGAATATTAATTCATACGAGAAACAAAACGCTGATAATCAAACTAAAATTAATGCTATCACAGCTGATGCACAAACAAATGCTGATAACTACCGAGCTTTAATTGCAAAGCGTGATAATCTTGATGCTCAAATTGAAACTAAAAAGGCTGAAATTGAAAATATTAAGCTAATTCCATTTGAGCCTAAGAGCGATTTAACTAAAGAACTTGAAGTTAAGCTACAGTCTTTACAAAGAAATTATGAAAAGAAAAATGCTGAGCTAGCAGCAGCGAGAGATATTGCTTTAAAAGCTATCAATGATGAAAGAACCCATAAGCTTACACAAATTGAATCTGATTTACAAATGGCTGAGATTAATCAAGCAACGTATATTGAGGCTCAAGTGAGAGAACAAGAAAAGGCCCTAGAAGCCGTTAATACTGAGCTTGAGGTTCTTATTCAGGCCAAGACTCAAAACGCTGCTAGAGAGGCTAAAATCAAAGAATTAGAGCGTATTCAACATGAACGCAACGAGAAACAAGCTCTATATGATGCAATTAATCTCTATATTCAAACTGAAATCAAGCTTGTAAATTCTAAATGCTATGACGCAACAGGCATTAAGTTTGTAATGCTTGAAGACCAATTCAATGGTGGACTTAAAGAGGTTTGCTACCCTGTATACACTGATGGCAACCTAGAAATCCCATTCTCAAATTGCTCAACCTCAAGGAAGCTAATCATAGGCTGCCAAATGATTCATTCGCTTAAGACTTTAATTGGAAGCAATGACCTTCCAGTAATGGCCGATAGATGTGAAGCTTTAGACGACGAGCACTTAAAGATGCTTGGTAAGGAGCAAATGTTCATTACTCAAGTATCAAATGATGAAAAAATAATAACTATTCAGGAGGATTAATTAAAATGGAAAACGTTAAAAATACACAAGAAACAAAGGTGGTTGCTTTAAAGCCTGCCTTCAAGAGTTCTCTATCTAAAATGACGGAAACTTACACAAATTCGATAGTAGCTACATTCGCTGATATTCACCTCGACTTAGATGCGTATCAAAAGGTATGCCTTGCAAATACTATAGCCAAAATTAATGAGCTACTTACAGCCAATGACCTCGCTTTTAATTCGCCAAACCTCGAGCAATCTAACATCACAACAGTCTTATCACAAATTGCTATGTTCAAGCTTAATCCTGCAGCTTCACCTAGAGAGTGTTATTTCCAGTTAAGAAATTCTAATGGAAAGAAGCTAATTGAATTTGGTGTTGAAGGTAATGGAAACGATGCAATCCTAAGAACTTACGGAGTAAATGTTAAGGAAGTAATGCCCCCTATCGTTATTAGAGAAGGTGACGAGTTTAACTATCCATACTTCGATGGCGAGAAGATGCAGCCATTCACCTGGAAGCCTCATTCTTTTACCGCTAAGCCTATTGCAGTAGCCTATGTCGTGACTAAAAATGACGGAACAAAGGAATATTTAATCTCCGAAAGAGAAAGCGTAGCCACTAATTTAAAAGCTCATATTGCTAACAACCTTATGAGTGCTGAAAAAGACGTTAAAAATAGAATTTTAAACAAAATTAAGGACATGAGCCTTGATGCAATGCTATCTGATCCTGAGCTTTTAGAGGGTGTTGAAACAATGTCTTATGGAAAGCCAAAGACGATTACCTTAATTTCCCCAGCTTGGAAGAGCCCGCAGTCAAGAGAAGAAATGATTATTCGTAAAATGAAAAATAACTGTACTAAGAAGTATCCTAAGGACTTTAAGAATAGCTATGTTGCAGCTACTTACGAAACTACAGCCGAGGATGCTCCAAGACGTGAATATATTGATGCTGAAACACAATATTCAACACCAGAAGAGGTTGTTCAACAAGCTGAGGAAAAAGCAGGAACTGAGGCTATGCCTGAGGTTGAGGTACAGGAGCAAAAGCAAGAACCTCAAGATAACCTAGAAGCGATTTTTGCCGACGTATTAAAAGAAGATAAAAAGCCTACACCTAGTCAAGGAGGCAACAATACATTATTCCCAGATTTGGAGTGATTTAGATGTTTAAAATTGATGTGCTAGCCTCGTCAAGTGCTGGCAACTGCTACATAATCTCTAAGGGTGATTTCCACTTCATGATTGAGTGTGGAATCCCCATAGGAGATATGAACTCAAAAATGCTAAAATTAGGGCTTAATTTGAATAACATTTCCTTTTGTTTAATTTCCCATAAACATAAAGATCATTCACGAGAGATAAAGCCTATAGCAAGGTCAGGAGTTAAACTAATTGGACCTGAAGAAGTTGTAAGTCAATTTAGAGGTGCTATTTGTGCTAAGCCTAAAGAAATCCTAGAGGTAAAAGGCTGTAGAATTATCCCTTTTGAGGTTAATCATGGCGAGTGTTATTGCCTCGGCTATGCTATAGAACACCAGGGCGATTGGTTGATGTTTGCAACTGACTGTAGATTGATTGAAGCTGACCTTTCAAAGTACCCAATCCAACAAATGATGATTGAGTGTAATTACCTTGATGAAAAGGTTGGAGTTGATTCTTACAGGGAACGTAGACAAATCAATACTCATATGAGCTTGGAAGGATGCATTAAGCATATTCAAAAGTTTAAAAGTTCAAACCTTAAAGAAGTTTACTTACTACATATGTCGGCTGCCTATGGCGATACGCTAATATCAAAAGCAAGAGTTGAAAAAGAAGTAGACAAGGATGTTGTAGTTTACGTTGCAAATGAAAGAGGGGGTGTTTGCTGATGGCTGATGTTAAATGGATAAAAATTGCGACCGACATTTTTAATGATGAAAAAATACTCTTAATCGAGTCTCTTCCGGAAGCGGATACGATTATTACCATTTGGTTTAAATTGCTATGTTTAGCTGGAAGGCAAAACAATTCGGGAATATTCATTATGAACGATAAAATTCCTTATACTGACAAAATGCTAGCAACTATTTTTAGACGTAAGGAAGCATCAGTACAAATGGCCTTAAAAACGTTCCAAGAATTTGAAATGATAGAAATTGTTGACAACGTAATTACGATACCGAATTGGGACAAGTATCAAAAACTAGATGCTTACGAAGCTAAGAAAGAATATGACCGCCAATATCAAGCCAAAAAGCGATTAGAGCAAAAGGAAAAACTACTAGTCGTTAATAATCGTACGACTGATAGTACGATGGTCGGCATACTAGATAAAGAAGAAGATAAAGATAAAGAAGTATTAAAAGAAAATATAATAAAAGAAAAAAATCAGCCTTTTAGCCCTAAAATCCCTCAAGAGCTTCAAGAACTATTCGATTTTTGGAACTCAAAGGGCATTGTTGTCCATAGAACTATCAATGAAAAAATGGTTCAACTTCTTAAAAAAGCCCTGGACCTTTATGGACAAGCCCAAATTAAACAAGCTATCGAAAATTACTCAATAGTCCTAAACGATAGCACTTACTACTTTTCGACAAGATGGACTATAGGAGATTTTGTCAAACAAACTAATGCTCTTCCTGACTTTCTGCCTGAAGGTATCAAGTGGATTAATTACCAGGAATACCTAAAGAAGTCTAAGAAGGTAAGAGAACAAGACAAATATGAAATTGAAAATTCAAATAAACCCGCAATGGAAGGAATGGAGATACTATGATTAATTTTACACAAGATTTAATTTCAACAATTCCCAGCTTTGGTGATCTTATCATCACAGTTGGTGAAAATATTACTATCGAGGTATATTCACCTCAAATGAAAGCCACTTATGTTTTAGACCAGGTTCAAATTGGTGAAGAGGAAGGTAGATACTTGCTGTCAAATAAAGCAACCACCAAGCTTAAAGCCTTGTCAACATCTGGAGGAGTAGCTGTTTCCTTCGGAGAAAAGAGGGCTACCTTCTCAAGCTCTAAAGGAAAATTCTATGAAAACTACATTGACCTTGCTGTAGCCCAATACTCTGATACATACCAAGAGCCATTTGAGGTTAAAGGCCAATATGTGAAGAATGCTTTAGGCTTTGTATCTAAAAACCAGCTTAAGGCAATTCTTACAGGAGTTAATGTTTCGCCTAGCCATGTACTTGCAACTGATTCCTTTAAACTTTATCTAGCAGGAAACTATAGCCAAGAAGGAAATGTGACTTTAATTGCATCCTTTGCTCAGTTAGTTTCAAACTATGAGACAGTAAGTATTTCAAAAGGTGAACGTTCAGTTAAAATGATTACTCCTGATGGTTGGACTTATATTTCAAACATTCTAGAAGGTCAGTATCCCGATGTTCAAAAGATAATCAAGATTTTTGATGTGGTTACACCAATTGAAACTAATATTGAACTATTCGAGGCTTTAAAGCTAGCATCCACTTCAAATGAAATGCCAATAACAATTTGCTATGGTAGCAATTCAAGCCTAATTGTCAAAACGGAAGAATTTGAGCATCAAGTGGAAGGCATAGCCGCAATAGAAGATATGACAATTACAATCTCAAAGGAATCCGCAAAGGAGCTATGTAAGTTCCCAGGGAAGCTCGGCTATATGGCGCCGAATAGACCGCTAGTGTGCTTAAGAGAAGAAGATAACTTGCTATTGCTACCACTAGCTAAGTAAACAAGGAGGGGTTAAAAATGAAATTAGAAGATTTAGAAAAGGCTGGACAAGCTACTGACTACAAAGGAATTATTGCAAGGTATTTGTTTAATTTTGCAAATGAAGATGAGCATTTTAAACAAAAACTACTTGAAACTGATAAAACGTTAGAGGGATGCATTAGGTATATTGAGTCCGAAGCTAAAAAAGTGGCAGTAAATAGTTGTGCTGTAGTTGAAGACAATGTAGTTTATCAACAAGCAAGGCATTATTTCTTGGAGGATTCGATTAATAACGAGGTTAAAGCCTCTCAACCAAAGACCACACCAAAGCCAACACGTCAAGAAGTTGATGAAAATGAGGATGAATCCGATGATACTGAAGAAATCGAAAATAAAGAAATTGATTTAAATGAGCAAGAAGAGGCCTCAAATGTTGAGGATGAACAAGAAGTCAAAGAAGCGGCAAAACCTCGTAAAACAAAAGAAAAAGCGGCAAAACCGGCACAATCCGAGCAACCATCACTATTTGATTTTGAATTTTAGGGGGGTAAAATGATGAAAAACGAGGAAGAAAGTCTTAGAAAACTGGCTGAGCAGTATATTGCGATAAAGCCTAAGATGAAAAAATCACTAGATGAAAAGCTTAAGGAAATTATTGACTATCAAGTTAATAAAACTGAAATCAAGTTTAGAGGAAATTACCAGTTATACTACTTCCTGGAAAAGTATCGAGGAAAGCTCCTAGTGAGGGGCTTCCTTGTTGCTGCAAACTTTGACTGGAGAAAGAAAAATCCTGTTAAATCTACCTACATTCAAGAAATTTATAGAGCTTATGAAGGTCTAGATTCAGCCGTTTCAAGAGGGGTTTATGTAACCACAAGCACATGGAGTTATGGTAAAACACTTCATTATTACGAAGTACCTGACTATACGCTTTTTAGTCAAAATTACTATGCAACTTACTACAATGGCGCTTGGAAAAAAACTAAAATTGAAGCTTATAACGAGTTTAGCCACAAAATGTATAAAGCCAGTGATGTATTTGAACTAAAGCCAGAGCTTAAGTATAGCCAATTTGATGTAGAAAAGGATCACCCAATTTCTTTTATCGCAAAATATCAAAAATATCCCGAGATTGAAATGTTAAGAAAGCTAGGTATGAAGAAGTATGAATCTTCAACAATGGTTTTAAAAAAACTTCAAAGCAAGGACTCCAAGCGCTTCAAAGAATTACTGTTTAATCTAAGTAAGACTGAATGCTATAAGAGTGAGTATAAGCAGCTTGGACCTAAGGATTTAATCGCATATTTTAACAAGTATGGAATAGATGCAATTGCAATAGATACTTACTTAACAAGAAAAGAAATAAAAGAAAGAATAATAGAATGTGTAGATTGTCATTACTATAACGATTTCAAAGGCGTATTTAAGCTTGAAGATGTAGAACCTGTTATAAAAATAGTTCTTAAAGCTAAAGCTGATTGGGGCTATTATAGTGACTATTTACGAATGGCCAAAGAGGTAGGTCATGATATCAAGGATCCTTATTGGAAAATTCCTTACGACCTAAAGAAATTTCATGACAAGGTTTTTGCTGAAAATAAAGCTATTAAAGCTGCCAAGAACAAAGACAACGAAGTTAAAATGGAAATGCTACTAGGTGATATGCTTAAATTTAACACAGAAATAGATGGCTATCAAATTTTTATTCCAACGGATTATGCCACGATTTCAAAGCAATGTGACGTATTGTACCAATGCTTACTACGATGTGGATATGATAAAAAAGTATTAAAGCAAGATATAATCTTAGTTTTTATTCGCAAAGAAGGAGTGCCAATTGCAACCGCTGAGGTTTTTTATAACAAGAAGGTAGGCCAGTTCTACGCTGATGAACACGATCACGATAACTGTACACCGACTAAAGAAGTTAGTGATGTTTTCTATAAATGGCTAGAAACATTTAAGCCTAAAAAAGCAAATCTGGAAAAGGTAAACAAGCAATTTATAGCATTAATGCAATCAAAGCAAAGAGGTGGTATGAATGCTGCAGTATAAATTTGTCCATATTTTAGAATGTGACATTTGTAAAAGAAAAGAAATTTCAACAGAAGGATTGCAAGTTGATTTTGTAGCCAGGGCAAGAGAGGTAGGCTGGATAGTAGGAACTACTACCGCCTATTGTCCTTATTGCGTTAAAGTTCAAGGTATGAGGCGAACACCTAAAGAGCCGAGACAACTTACGATTTTCGATGATGAATTAGAGAACCTAGAAGAAAGGGAGGAAGAACTAAATGGATGATGAACGAACACTTGGTCAAACCTCATGTGATGAATATTTTCTAAGTGATTGCAAAGGCTGTCCGTTAAAAATATGGGATTGTTGTCTAATGGAAAATGGAGTAACATTTGACGAATTAAAAGAAAAAATACAAGCTATTGATTTAAAAAAATCAGTGGCTTCTTTAGAGAAGAAAAGCAAAATTAAGAAAGGAAAGTTGTAAGTATAAATATATTACTATTATTTAAATATATACTTACTATATTATAAATTAAGAAATGAATTATAAAGAACTTAATCTTACTCTATCTAATCTTAGAACTAAGAAACTAGAAATTGATAGATTGCAAAAAAAGGTAATAAATTTAGGCGAAGCTTTAGGGTATAAATCACCTACATATGAAGAAAAGGTCCAAACCTCAACAGGAGGAGCTAATAAGACTGAAGATGAGCAATATGCTTTTTTAGCTATAAAGCAAGAATACAAAAACAAGCTTGTACAATTAGAACTTGAGCAAATATACTGGAATACAATGGTTAATCAAATTCCTGAATCTAAATACAGGTTAGCAATTCAATTTTTTTATTGGGATGCAAAGAAGCTAAGTGATGTTGCAGATGAACTAGGTTATGACTATTGCTACATGAGAAGAATTAAGACTATTGCTGTTAACAAACTTTTAAGAATACTTAACAAAAATAGCCAAAAAAGTTAAACAAGTAACAAAAAGTAACAATACTTTGTGCTAAAATGGTATCGTAGAGTTTTGGATACAGGGCATAGACATTAACTCTCTCCCTAATATGCAAGACATAAAGCCCCCTTTTAAACTCTACTACGTTTTTGGTTGTTCATAGGTACAATCTGAAACTCCTTTCTAAAATGAATTTGGTTAATTTTTACATCTATCTTATTTCGGGACCAAATTCTCCAACTAAAGGTCATCACAATGTGGTGGCTTTTTTTATACTCGTAATTGAAAGGCGGTGATAGTATGGAGAAAAAAGCAAAGAAGGCAAAATCTAAAACTAAATCGAAGGCAAATACCTCAAGTAAGTTGACGGCTAAACAGGAGCAATTTTGCAGAATCTACATTGACATATTGAATGCGACTGAAGCTTATGCTAGGGCATACTATCCGGAAGACCCGTCAAAGGCGAATAGAGAGACTTGTTGCTCTAATGCATCTAAAACGCTTAGATTAGCAAAGGTCCGCGCCTATATCGAGAATCTTAAAGCTCAAAGAGCAGAAGAACTACAAGTTGATTCAAGCTGGGCTCTTAAGAAGGCACTCGAGAACTACGAGCTTGCCAAGAAGGGAACCCCAATTGTTCGTTTTAACAAAGAAACCCACAAGTTTGAGGAAACAGGAACCTTCGAGACAAACGTTCGTGATGCCAATGATGCTTTAAGACTTATCGTTGACCTATGCGGATTCACCGAGAAAAAGGTTAGCATTGAGGGCTCTTTGGCAACTTCTACAATAGTTCAGGAGGATGTATAGTATGATTCAGTCACAACAAGAACCTACTATAGTGAAGCTATCTGAACTTATTGCCCCTTGCTACTATGATGAGTATAGAAAAATCAAAGAGGACTTAGTAACTTACTTTTTGAATAAAGGCGGTCGTTCCTCTTGTAAATCGTCTTTTATATCAATTGCCCTTGTCTTAGGACTTAAGAAAGACCCTATAGCTCATGCAGCAGTTTTTATGAAAGTCGCAGATAAGATTGAAGATAAAGTAGCAATGCAAATTCAATGGGCTATCAATGTGCTCCATTTAGCCCACGAATGGAAAATGACAAAAAGGCCTTGTAATTTCATCAATATTTACACAGGCCAAAAAATCTTCATACGAGGCCTTGATGACCCTGAGAAGGTTACTAAAGGGCTTAAGCTTACAACCGGCTACTTCAAGTACATTTGGTTTGAAGAGGCGAACGCTTTTACTAACTATGGTGAAATTAGAACAGCCTTAAACTCATTATTCAGAAAATCTGATGTTAACCTTGAAACGCACTTCAAGGTGTTTTTCAGTTATAACCCACCAAGAGAGCCAAACAATTGGATCAATAAGCATGCTAAGGAAGTTAAGAATAATCCTAACTGGTATGTTCTTGCAACGACCTATCTTGATGTTCCTACAGGATGGCTTCCTAAAGAGTTCTACGATGAAGCTCAAAGAGTTAAGGAAGTGGACGAAAGAACTTATCGCCATGAGTACCTAGGAGAAGCTGTAGGACGTGATGGATTAGTTTATCCAATGTTTTCGATGGAAGAACACGTTATCAAGCAGCTTGAAGGCAAAGAGGCTGTCGTAAGAGTTGTGTGTGGTATAGATGGAGGAGCAATTATAGATGCTACAACCTGCGTACCACTTGCAATTACTACTCATGGCAGAATAGTATGTCTTCCAACAATGTACTACGACCCAACCGCTCCAGGACATCAGCCGTTAGCAACACAAGACCAGGCTATTTTAATTGAAAACCACTTAGAGCAGCTATGGAATGCTTTAGGTTATCAACCTAGTATGGTGGAGCTAGTCATAGATTCGGCCGCAAGCGATATATTCTTGCAACTATTACAATACGGCCACTATAACACAATGAAGGTTGGAAAGAAAGACATTATGGTCGACATGAGGCGCGTTCAAGCGTTGCTATCATACCAAGGCGCCTTCAAGATTATCGACCAAGGCTACAAAGACCCTCTTACAGGCTCAATTCTAGGTGAGCACGATATGTTAATCGAAGAATTGCAAAGCAAGGTTATTGATGAAAAAACTGGCAAGCCTGAGGATGGCAACGACCATGATATTGATGCGTTTAAATACGCCACATACAGATTACAAGAGGAAGGAGTGATATAAAATGAATCCATATATGCCAACTAATTTTAGAACGTTTTGTGGCGAGGGTCCTAGAATAAATTACGCGGACCTTAACACTTATGTACTACTTTATCCCGAGATAGAGCGCTTGGCTCTTATGAACAACATTAAGGCTGCTAGATGGGCTTTAGGCTATGTTCCAGAAGTCCACGAGTTATTTCTTTCATCGGGAATAGGTGTTGAGACTGTAAATGTTCTTGTTGATAAAATGCTTCCTTCCAAGGCAAAGGTTGGAGGAAAAGACCCTCAAATATTACAAATAAATAAAATGCTTGAAAAGCACCTATCAAAGAATATTAAAAAGCTGGTCAAGCAAGCAACACAATACGGCTCAGCGTTGGGTCGTATTTGTTTTAATTCAATAACGAAAAATGCGTACATCGATTCAGTGCCTTTAGGACGATTTAGAGTTGATGTTGACGAGTCTGAAAGGGTAATTAAATCAACTTGCTACTTAGAGTCTAAGAAGTCAACTGAGGAAGGGACCCTTACAAGATACGTTTTAATTGAACGTAGATACTTCGATAATGACAATAAGCCTAAAGCTTATTACGGAGTTATCAAGATGATGTTTAATTCCCTAGTGGAAGATGCAAGTCAACTAAAGACTATTGAGTTTGATAAGAAGAACTTAACACCATTAGATTTAAAAAATCTTCAAGGAATTTACCCTGATTATCCGCTTTACAATGAAGTTGAGCTACCATTCGACAATTACTTAGGTGTGGAGTTATTTAACTACACTGAAACTAATTCGAAGTTCCCTAACTGCTGGTTTGGTGAAGCAATGCTTTCAGATGTAGGTGATTCCCTTTATGCATACGATCACGCTTTTACAGCTAAAGAGAATGACAAGTACTTAGGACGTGGTAGAGCTTTAATTCCATCTCAATTTCAAAACGATGAGAACTTAACTGAAAAGAAGAAAAGCATTATCGGCTCAATGACAATAAGTGCAATTGGTGGAAGTCAAGAAGCACCTCGTATTGCTAGGCGAAAAAAGCCTGAACTTGATAAAACATTCTATGATGAGATAGCTCAAGGCACAGGCGAACCTGTAAGGCCTACTTCAATTCAGTTTAACCTAAGGACCGTTGAATGGCGAGAAGAATTAAATGGAGCATTAGGCGATATAGCTTCAAGAGTCGGAATTAGTGCTGTTGACCTTGACACAAGGCTTAATGGCTCTCAACAAAGAACGGCAACGGAAGTCAATAGAGATTCCGATAAGACACTTACTACAGCCTCAGCCAAAAAGGAGTTATTTACTCCGGGGCTTGATGCCTTAATTGAGTGTTTAGTTCATTCATTAGCGGATGAGTTTAAGGATATTGATTGCTTCATTGAATGGCCAAAGCAAGGACTGGCTAATCCACAGGTCCAAACACAAGTCGTTAGAGAACAATATGATGCTCATTTAATTAGCCGTGAAACCGCAATTAAGAGACTTAACCCTGAATGGTCTGACGCTGAGGTTAAAGAGGAAATCAAGCGTATTGAAGCTGAAGAAAATGTAGTCTCAGAAGATAGCCAAGATAGTGACTTAACTGAGGTAGCTTAATGCCAAGCAGCAAAATCAAACCTGAAGATACACCTAAAGCAAAAGAAATTCTACTTATAATTGAAGAATCCAAAATCCTTGTTAAAAAGATAACTACTGAGGCTTTAGCTACTCCTACAAATGAAGAGCTTGTTAAGGACAAAATCAATAGTGTGCTTAAGTCTTGTAAGGACTTTTTAAGTGATTATGGTACTAATTATCAAGATTTAATAAAAAGCTCGTATAACGGCCTTAGGAGCCTTGCTAATAGGTGTTTAAATGAGGTCCAGTCATTCTTTAAGAATAACAAAGATAATCTTCTTGCTAGGAACCTTGCTCAAGCATTTGCTAAGAGTGATAAGCCTAAAAAGACAGTTAATAGAACCTTCGTAATAAATGGTGGTGAAGCTACCTTAGAAGAAGATATGTCAGTTAAGTTCAAAGAGACTTCAGGAGAGTTTGGCTATGACCAAATGATTATTGATGATTACCAAGCAAGAGTTAAGGAAGCAATTAATACCATATCAAAGCAAACACTGACTGAAAAGACCTATCGTGAAGTGAATGGTCGTAAGGTTGGTGCTCCCGTCTTTGTAAGTATTAGAAATAAAGCTGAGATGGCTGTTAGGTATGACGCAATGAAAGAAGAGCTTAAGGAAATTGTAGCGGATAAGGAGCAATATGTTATTGTATCCCAACACGCTGATGCTTCCTTAAGATGCTCTCCCCTACAAGGACTCTTATATAAGTTAGACGTTAATCCTGAAGATCATATTAAGGTTGTACTTAGTTCTAAGGAGCTTGGTTCCAAGAAACCTAAGGAAATTGGTAAGGTTGACGGCAACCCTTATTACTCACTCAAGGAAGCAATGAGTTATGGTCTATTTAGTTATAATTGCAGGCATAGGTTCATTAAGTATATTCCAGGGCAAAAGATAACACCTCAATATCAGTATGATTCTAAAGCAGCAGAAGCCAAAAGAGAGATTGATACTAATATGAGAACTTTAGAACGGCAAATAAGAATGCTTAAGGAACGTGAGGTATTGTCACTAGACCCCAAGGAAAGAAAAGCCTACATTAAAGCTAGTAAGCAAGCTCAAGCTAAATATAGAGCTTATGCTCAAAAGCATGGCCGAGTAATTAATGAGTGGAGATGCAGCATCACTAGAAGTGAAAGAAGCTTCAATAAAGAGCAGACATCACAAACTGGTAAGCCATCAATAATGCCTCAAGAAAGTGAAAAGCTTTCTGAAGAAGTAATGGAAAAAATCAATGCAAGGAAAGAATTTGATGAATTTGTAAAAGATAATCCAAAGTGTTTGAATGAAAAATCTCCATCATCAATAGACAATCAACTTAAACATTTTCTTGGGACTAAGCAAAATGATAAAGCTAAAAAAGAAGGCAAGAATAAAAGTTGGTTTACAATTTCCTATGATGAATTGATTTCTACAATAAAAAAAGAGCTTCCAAATATGGAAATTAGAAAGTTGAGAGGTGGTGGATTCACTGCATTATTTGACTTTGATGATTATGTAGCATATAATGTAGATGAGGAAAATAATGAGGCAAAAAAAACTAAAAGAGTTAAAATCCATTTTAGCTCTAAAGGGTTTCATGCAGTACCAACATTGAAAGGAGTAAAATAATATGAATTTACGTCAATATTTAAATAAAAAAATTAGGATTGAAGACACGAGTGGAAATATTATAGAATGTACTCCTACTTGGTGGGAAGATGGTTATGACGAAGCTGAGGATTTGCCGATATATGGGAAAGAAAATCTTACCTTTGATGAAAGGCCTTTCAAAGTTATAAAGAACGTTGATTATGATGGATATACAATAATTCATGAGATTTATATAAAATCAATTGAAGTTATAAAATAGCCATTAAATAATTGAATAACAATTAAGCACTCCATGACGGGGTGCTTTTTTCATGCAATAAAAATAAAAAATGTCAATATTTGTACAAGGAGTTGATACTATGAAATATGTTTTAGCAGGAGCGGGTGTTCTTGCGTTTATATGGATAGTACTTAGTTGTCTTTTTGACCCGCCCTAAGTGCTGTAAATAAGAGGATTTTGAATCCTTTTTATTTTATCCAAATGCGGTTAGAAGTTGCCGCAATATAAATTAGCTTTTTGGTTGAGAGCACTTACAACGTAAAAGAAAGGCACATAAAAAATCTAATCGTGAGATGTACACGTAAAAAACAGTAGGAGGAATTTATGAGTTTTACAAGAGAAGCAGTTAAAAAGGTATTCGAAGGAATAGAAGGAATCACAGATGATATGATTCAGCAAATAATGACCCTTCATGGAGTGGATTTAGAAAAAAACAAAGTAAATCTAGATGATTACATTCCAAAGAATCAATTTGACGAGCTTAATGGCAAGCTTACAGCCAAGCAAAAGGAATATGATGACCTTGTTAAGTCATATGCAGACAAGGAAAAGAACACAGCTATTAATCAAGCTATTTCCAATGCTAAAGGTAAGAACGCTAAGGCAATTTTAGCCCTAGTAGATAATGATAAGATTACTTACAAAGATGGTAAGCTAGAAGGCTTAGAAGACCAATTAAAGGAGCTTCAAAAGAGTGACGCGTACTTATTTGATGCACCTGAAAAGCCTGTAGCTATTACACCAAAGGATTTAGCCCCTGCAACAGGTAATTTTATCGCTGAAATGCAAAAATTATAATAAAAACGAAAGAAGAGGTAATTTAAAATGGCAATTAGTCCAGCAATCGCGAATAATATCGCATTAGTAAAAAATTATGTAGACGATCCAAATTCATTATATGGAGTGTTTAGAGCAGCATCTTTAACTACTGATCTTGAAACTCCATTTCTTCAATTTGTCGGGGAAAGAACAATGTCTTACCCTGTGTTCCCACTAGAAAATGGCGAACTTGAAGACTATGATCCAACTGTAGGATATGCTCGAGATAAAACTACTTATGAGCGTAGAGAAATTACAGTTACTCAAGATAAAGGATACCAATTCCCTATTGATGCACTTGATTTAATTGATTCACACACCACTGCAATTATGCATATCAACAATAAGGTTCGTCAAAAGGATGTTCCAGCAATTGATAGGTACCGTTTAAAAAGGTTATTTACAGGTGGTACACAACATGAGGTACCAGCAGTTACTGCTGATAACATATTAGACCTTTATGATAATGCTATCAAGGAAATATTTGACAAAGAATACCCAACAGCAGGAACAATTCTATACACCACATCAGATGGATACAAGGCGATTAAAAACGCAACACAAATTAGACGTAATATTTCTGTTGATCAAAAAAATAGTGACATTAATCGTGAGGTTGAATATCTCGATGGTATTACTAAAATTGTTAAAATTCCTGCAGATCGTTGGCCTGATAAAACATGCCAATTTATGCTGGTATCCCCACTTGCTTTAATTTGCGGTATTAAGCGTAATGTTAGTCGTATCGTTGAAAATCCTGAGGATATGGACGGAATCAAAGTTAATCGTCGTATCGTTCATGACTGCTTCATTCAACAAGACCGCCAAGTTGGTGTTTACGTTGCTAAAACTGCAGCCTCTAAAGTTGCAGCCTAATATTGTTGGGTAGGTAAATCCTACCCTTCAATTACTATTTAATGAGGTGATAAAATGGACTTACCATATAATGTTTATATTACAGAAGAAGACGTGTTAAAACGTGGCTATAGCTTAAAGGATTCACTTGCACTTGATGACCAGGGCGAGATTTCTAAGACAGTAGATGCCTTCTTAACTGAGGTCGCAAGTTCTGTCTATAACTTAGTTCTTGACTTAACCAAAGATACAGGAATAGCAACGGCTATATGTCAGTCAGTCAATTATTCTAACGATATAGCTTATGCTCAACTTGAACAAGCCATTTACATCCTTGAAAATGGTAACTTGCTAGCTACTTCTGGAGAAGGTACACAGCTTACACTTGAAGATATTAGAGGTCAAAAAGCCTATTCAGCTATTGCTTATAATCATTTGAAAAATACTCTTAAATACTTATTCGGAGGTATTTGCTAATGGGATTTAACACAATTCATAGAAATGGTGAATGCTACTTAAATGGCTTTAATGAGAATAACCAAACTAGCTTTAAATACAAAGAACTCAACCAACAGGAACAGCAACGAGTGTCAATATTAATGGGACTTCATATTGAAGGAGCTTCCTTAGTCATTCAAATAAATGGAAGGTCAAACATTAATAATAATGATGTTCTAAGCCTTGCTGATGGCAGAAAATATAATGTCACATCTATCGGTCGTGAACATTCTCCAAGACCATTAATTCGTCGTAAGGACTGGGATAGAGTGACTGGAGGAATAGTGGTTAGCCTTGAGTAAGTATCTAACTGAAATGGAAGCCAGGAGCTTGATTAGCTGCATTAAGCAACATACTCCAGTTGTCACAGGTAATTTAAAAGCGTCCATACAATTCGTTAGAATGACTACTGATGGATTTGTTGTTGCGGTTGGTATTAAGAAAACAGGCATGTCAGGGGCTAGTCCTTCAACCTATGCTAGCTTTGTTAATTACGGCCATGAGATTTATCCCAAGAGTAAAAAGCTAAGACGTGATTATAAGTTTGTTGAGCATGGAATCCAGCAATGGGCTGATGAGATTAAAAGAACTGTAGATTATAAGATGAGATTTGAAAAGAAAGGAAATGATGAATGATGTACAATTCAATAGAAAGTCAATTAGCTAATTGGCTAAGCAAAAAACTTGGAGTTGAAATAACTCCTGGAAATGATGAACCTGTACAAATTGACATTCAAAATACATCACACGGAATATTAAGGATTCAAGAAGATGATCATGGTGTTAATGATGAAATATATACCGAAGAAGCATCCTATGTCATTGAGTATATTATTCACGAGGACGATAATGAGAAGTTTTTGAAAAAGGTAAGAAGCTTAGCTTTAACTGAAAAAGCATCTAATGTTGAATTTGAGGACAACACTCTATCTCTTGAAGATGGTATTAGAGGAAAGTTTTATTTTGGCAAACTTATTCAATCAGCTGAAATAGTTAAGTCCAATGGTGAAGTATTCATTCCTTATGAATTAAGCTTTTCACTCAACTTATATGAAAGTTTGATTCCATCAGATGACTTATTAGTTACTATTGATGGAAATGTTCTTAAAGGAATAATAAGCTGTGTTCCAACATATTCATTTTCAAAAGAAGGTTTTGTAAGGCAAGGCGAAACATTGCCTCAGTATGAACCGCAAAGCAAGACGCTTGTAGTTTCTATTTCATATTTGCCACTTGCACATAATGAAGCATCCAATGTTTTAATTGAACGTTTTAATACGCTTGACGAGGAAAGCGTTGATGTATCTATCAAATGGCCTTATGAAAGCTCTGCTGAAATTCCTACATTGCTAAATGTGTCTGGTAAATTTTTTATTAAGGATTTAACTTTAAATCTCAATAAAGGTAATTATGGCGGACTTAATGTAGTGCTTGTTAAGGAGAATTCCAATGGCTGAGTCAATAATTAAAGTTATAGTAACGGATGAAATAAAAGGTACAGGTCAAGAAGTAACTACTACAACTATTACATCACATGAGCAAGTTAAGAAAGCTTCGCCTTCTAAAAAGAAGGATGGCGGAGATTCTAACTCGGCCTTTGCTAAAAGTATGATTGGAGCTTATAACGTTGCTAAAACAGTGTCTAACCAAGTCCTAGCTAATGTTGGTACTTATACAGGTGATTCACATCTTCAAACACAAATTAATAATTTCCAAACTGGTATAGGATTAGCAACAATGGCTGTTATTAGCCCTACAGCTGCATTAATTTCAAGTGCTATTTCAATTGGCTCAACTATATTCCAGGAAAACCATAGAAGGAAAATGGAAAATATATCGCTTTCAAATGCTAGGGCAAGAAATGGGTATACTGATACAGCTTCAATATTAACATCAAGGAGGCATTAATATGCAAATATTAATTCAAAAAAATAATAAAGATATCAATTCATATATTGATGTTACTAGTAGCATTGTATCAGAATTGACTTTGGATGAAAGAATAGACCAAGTACTTGACTCAGGTACTTTTTCTTTTTTATCTAGAGATTTTACTAATGCTATTGAACCATTTACACGGTGTATTATTAAAGTAATTAATAGTAAGTATGGTATGTATGATGGTTGCCTCTCTTTCTTCTGTACTTCTAATTGTAATAAGTACCTAACTGTTGATGGTTTGTATTATCACGAGGTACAACTATATGAGCCTACAAAGCTTTTAGAGTGCCTTATTTTAGGCACGAAGGCGTTTTCTCATGTAGAAGGTAAAAGCAATTATAATAGCAACTATGATCGAATTCGGATAATTACTGAACTGATGAATCAAAAGTATGAGTACAACATTGAGCTAGATGAAAGCGTAAATCCGTTTAATTTATCTAGCGAGCGTGAATATACCTTCGGTGCTGGAACAACTATGTTTGATGCGATAAACGAGATAATGAAAACCGAAGGTTGCATTCCAAGGCTTTGGTTTAAGCAAAATTCATATTATAAAAAGTTTATTTTAGGCTATGTCAAAATAAACGAATTAAAAACCAGTACTATAGTGCCTCTTGCAAAAATAACAAAACAAAGTAGCACACAATCAGTTGATGAGTATTGTTCGGAAATGGAAGCTGAGTATTCTGAGGTAGTTGATAGAGATACATTACAAGATGTAGTTTTATCATGCAGAAGTCAAGGTGACATCATTTCAAATGATACAGGATGTTTAATTTTGCCATCTAATATCGAGTCTTTATATAGCTTATCAATTAAGTATGATAAAAGTACCTTGAAAGACGCTAAAAAATTAATGGGAACAAAAATAATATTACTTCCAAAAGAGGCAGTAGATGCTTCCTTAATAGGAAATCCAGACGTTGATAAAAGCACTTCAAATTATACAAATGATAAGGTTGACAACTATATCACGAGAAAAGTGGCACTTTGCTTTCACGCAACGAGTAAGAATAGTTTTATTAATGAACTCTCGATTAAAGCACCAAGTGTCTTTAATGAATTGCGTTCAATGTTAAATGATATTGGTGTTGATGATATTCAAATGAACATTAATACATCCCAAGATAGTGGAAGGGGAATTTACTTCTTTATTTTTAATCAAGGTAACGTACAGGTTAATGCTGATGTAGAAGGTATCTTAGACAAGTATTATTTATGCACCATTCTCGATGAGCGAAATGTAAGCAGTGAATTAGAAGAAAATCCAAATTTAGCTCTTAGTTCTGCATGGATTGATGTTACACATACTGCCTTGAATAAATCTCAATGGGACTTGCTAAACGCTGAAACAAAGCCTAATTATGTGTATTGGGAATCAGGCACTAACTATATTGATGGTTTTCATAATACATTTCATGATAATTACTGGGAATCAATAATATTTGACAAATCAAATTCTTGGATAGATTCATTAAATGGTGGTTCTTACACGTATTTAATGAAAAATGAAGCTCAATTATATTGGAAAATTGTTCAAGATAACTTGAATAAATTGCGAGGAAATAATATTAAATATTTAAATGAAACAGTGCCTTTAATTTTAAATTTATATGATGAATTAACTCTTGGACTTCATTTGATGAATATTCCTGAAGCAGCAAGAAAATTAAATAATTCCGATTTAAAGTATAGAGCTTTAGTATATAATGTCAAATATTACACTAAATCACCTACGTTTTTAAGAAGTGAAAAAACTTCTTTCAAATGTCAAATTCCAACATCAAGAAGTTATAATAACGGGGCAAATACGATTGATTATAATTTGCTTATTCCTGCAATGCAAAGAGCGGTTGATATGCAAGGACTTCTTGTTACAACAACGTATTCTAAGCAAGATGTTCCAGTCGGCACAAGGCTAGAAGAAGGATATGTTATTAGTAAGGTTTCAACAATCAAAATAAGTGGTGAAAAATGCTATAGTTCTTACGTCTATAATTTAAGTCCTAACTATCAACAAATAGCGGCTGCAATTGGAGTGGATACTCAGTACGAAGCTACTAATCTTCCGCAAACAGGTATTGTGACTAGATTTATTGAATTAACTTGTGCTGATTCACTTCCAAAAGGAAAAATGTATCTTGCGATTCAACATCCAAAATATTCGGGTTTTTATTTAGCAAAGCCACTACAAATTCTTGAAATTAAAGGTGGGCATAGTTTAATTTGTGAAGCGAAAGACAACTATTGCTTTGATACGTTAATATCTGGTGATTCGGATAACTATCAAAATAATATGCCAATTCCTTATAGTGATGATGATTGCTGTATAGATGATTTTGATCACGTTACTATTGGGCTTTTAAGAGGCGATTATAAGTGGTTATTAGATGAATTACCTTTACTTATGGATAACTACTTTGACGACATTGCTCATATTGAATCACCATTAGTCTACAAGGATGCAAGAGAACGACTTGTCTTTGTAATTAAGCATACAGGGTCAATTCTTGAGGATTATAAAATAACATTAAGTGATCCTGAAAAAGTACAATTAAATTATGATGGTACGTCTAAAAAAATTACTTATTCATTTATCAATGGAAACCCTCAGCAGGTTGAAGCAGGTATTAAGTTATATATGTACTACAAGTCATCTGATGGGTTTGAATATTCAAAGCATATAGTTAACATGTATAAGGATTTAACTGCAGGGCAAAAATATTCGGATGAATTTGACTTGAGTGCTACTGAGAACGCAAATAACGCCACAAAATATGAATTAGTTATTAATTTTAATAACGAAGAATATGGTTCAAGTTCATCTTCAATCTCGGTAAAAGTTTAGGAGGTAATAAGTAATGTATATTGAAATAATAGGTATCGAAAATCCAGTAATTAGTAAATTTGAGTTGGAACGTGATTTCTACGTTGGAGCTGAATATACTAACCCAATAAAGGTTAAATGGCCAAGAGAAATTGGGAACTCATATATTACTGTTTCTTATGAAAACTCAAGACACATGAAATTTGGCCCAGTGTATGCAGATGAGGTTAGTAATAATGAAGCTTTATTCAATCTTACCAATGCTAGAATGCTAGTTCCTGGAGAACTACAAATATCAATTTTTATTAACGTTGTTCATTCTCAAAAGACTATCAAGCGGTATGCTGTTGGTGTTGTTAGTGCAATGATTAAAAAAACTGTATATGACAGCGGAAATATTATTGTATTAGATGAAAACGATCCTTCAGAAGTGATTATGGATATGAAGGATTCTTTAGAGAAAACAAATAACTTGGTCGCAGCTATTGATACCCAACTTAAAGAGATGGTATCTGAAGATGGAAACTTTCAAGTTAGAGGAAATATGAATGTTGGTGGAACATTGTCGGTAAAAAATGACCTTGTAGTTTGCCAAGAAGAATTAAATTTATTACGTCAAAATTTAGAAAGCTCTATATCTACTTTAGATACTAAGACTAGTAATACAACTACAGCGTTAGATATAAAATTTTCTAATGCAGTTAGTAATTTAGAAGCTAAAACAAATAAAGCATTAAAAAATAAAATAAGAACAGTAGAAACAATCCCAAGTGATGCAGAAGTCGGGGATTATTTTTTTGTTGAGCAGGGTGGTTTAAATATGGCTACGAGTTTAGAAAAAAATGAAGATATAAAGGCTGTACAAGGAACAACTCAATCAATTTCTATTTCACCTGCAAACGATGAAATTAGTGTTTTAAATAATGATAATAAACAAAATTTAAATATTTTATAGTAGGAGGATAAAAAAATGGCAACAAAAAATTATAAAATTCAGCAAAAACAAGAAAATGGAGATATGTTAACTCTCTATCCTGAAACGCATGCTTCAGTTGTAAGTATGAGTTCACCAAGCGGTCTTGGTGCCGTTGCTGCTAATACTGTTGAGGGTGTTGTTAAAAGAATATGGGAAGTTGAAAAAAGCACTGGAGACGACTTACAAAACCAAGTTTTAAACATGATTGGCAAACCTAAAAATACAACGACAGATACTCCAGGAATAGCAACTCTTGATAGTAGCGGAAAGGTTCCGTCTGAACAGCTTCCAAGCTACGTTGATGATGTATTAGAATATGCGAATAAAAGTGCTTTTCCTAATGCTTCAAAAGCGGAAAGAGGTAAAATCTATGTAGCACTAGATACAGGCTTTACATATAGATGGAGTGGTTCCGCTTGGGTTGAACTATCTTCTCCAATCAAATTTGGAACAACTGCAGGTACTGCATATGAAGGCTCAGCTGGACAAGCAAATAGAAATGACATTAATGCTATTCTTAATGGTAGTAAAACCGTTGGACAGGCCAAAACATTGGACCATTCAATTGAATTGAGTATCTCACAATCTGATGACATAATGGGATGCTCTACTGATTTTGACGGAAGTGATGCAACAATCACCTTACCAGGCCTACAACTTACTAATACTGGAGTAGCTGCAGGTACGTATTCAGCAGTTAGTGTAAATACAAAAGGTAGAGTTACAGCTGGAGCTCAATTAATTGAGGTTGGTTCCGACAATCAAGCAACACCTTCAGCTTCGTTGGCCATTGGTGGAATATTCTTTAAGAAGATTTAGGAGGTGCTGTTATGGCATATAGACCACAAGTTAAAACAAAATCTGGAATGGTTGATTTAGATTTGTATGTTAATCCAGACAACTTTAATGATGATACAAAATGGCTAAATCATCAAAATGCTCAAAATGAGGTAGGCAATAGTAATAGGCCTCTAGCACTCTTTGGAACAGAAGTATATACAGCCAATAGTGCACGTTTTAGGATAAAAGGTCCAAGTGACGATGGTGTCTTAAGACTTGATTCAGACACAAGTGAAACAAGCATTGGTTTTTATAGAAATGGCTCAGTCAGTAAAACATTTGGTGTATCTAGTAATTCTAACAATCAATTAGCTTATTATGACAATGTTGGAGATCATAAATGGCATATCTTGGCTACACAAGATTATGCCCAAAAAGCTTTATACATACATAATATTACTGTACATGGTGCAATAGGCAGTACTTCGATTCATTTTTCCCTTACAGTATATTCAACGAATAATACTAAAGTGACAAAAATTGTAGAACTTAAGACTTTAATTGAATCTCAAACTGACGCAAGCACGGAGACTGGAATTACAGTTAGCGGGTACTATGGATCATATATAACAGTTATGATTAATGGCGCATGCAATGCAAATGCTCCAGTCGTAGCATATGCCACATCAAATGCATCATCATCGGCAACCTTTACTGCAATTTCACTCGCAAGTTTTAGCGGAACAATAAAGGATTCAGTTTATAAAATTTAGGAGGATTAATTAAAATGAAAATAGATTTAGGATTAGCATTCGCGCGATTAAAACAAAAAAAGAATTGGTTAGATTATTCAGTTGATTATGGCAATTATGTAAGGTATACATGCTATTTGGCAAGTACGGATTGGATTTCTTATAAACTTTCAGACATTGCTTCAAAGTGTATTGTTAGTGGGTCTACAAGTGAATTGGCAGAAGCTAGAAGTAAATATGCAACTGAACTTCAAAAAAGAGAAGCATATCGTCAAGGATTAAGTGATATTCGTGAAAAGCTTAAAAAAATTCCGGAGCTAGCTGAATTGTTTGCTCAAGAAGAGGCTTAAATAAAATGCTTGTGAAAAATGATAAAAGAATAGCTGATAAGGGCTGTGTTTGTATCCTTAAAAATAAGTTTACTAAAGAAGTGGAATACCTTCCACTTTCTGAGGTACAAGTTAACTATCAAGGTGAATTTATCCCTTTAGAAAAATATATGTCGCTCCAGGATAAAAAGAATAGGGTCTTAGAGCAAAAAATAAAAAGCCTAGAAGAGGCTATTACAGCATTTGAGGAGCGAACTACTAAATTAATGGCAACCGTTTCTAATGCGGCTACTACAGCCCTTCAAGTGGCTCAAAATCAATCTATTCAAATAGAAACAATTAATCAGGAGGTCTTTAAATAATGAGTGAATTTATTAATAGCTTATCAAATAAAACATGGTTTGTGACAATTGTTTCATTTTTAATTGCTAATCTAGGAACTATTCTATCAATGGGGATAGTTATTATTAGAAATAAACTTAAAAATGATTCTATGAAACGCGCTTTTGATGAAGCCTTAGCTAAGGCCAATATTGATGCTACTGCAACATTCAACGACCAATTTGAGGCTGTTAAACGTGAGATTTCAGCAATAATGAACGAACAATTAGAAATCGTTCAAAGGAAGCTTAAAATTGATTCTGATGAGCGTAAGGAAGCTGTCGCAGCTAAATCAATTGAGGTAAAGGATCTAATTGATTCTATTACTAAACAGACAATGGCAACCTTGCAAGATTTAGATTCAAATAAGGTTGGTGATGCCGAGTGAAAAATATCGGCACATGGTCACAAAAGAAGCTAAGAGCCTGGTATTTTCTGGGCTCTTTAATTCTATTAGGGCTGCAGCTAGTGGCTCCTATTGTTGTTGTTTGTTGTAACTATAAACTTTTTAAGCATACTACTGAGGCTAATGTTCTTAATGGATTTGGCTTAGTTTGTATAATTGTCTTTGGTATTTTAGGGCTTAAATCTTTCAAGAAAATAATTGATAAAATGGAAGATATTTCCTACAAAGAACAAAGAATTAAATACTTCCTTCAAATGCTTTATGCTATAGCTATTCCAGGACTATGTGTATTTGTTTTGCTTTGCTTTAAGTCTAACTTTAAACAAGCATATAAAACCTTCTGTATAGGCCTTATTTTTTATGTGGCAGGTATTTTGTGGGACTATATGTTCATGAAGTTTATAGAACGTGAAAAGGAATTCAGGCATATTGCCAAGGAGAAAATTGAAGTCGATAAGCGAATCGATATTATCAAGTCAAAATAAGATAAGTGAGGTTAATTGTTATGGATGAACACATTAAAAGAATTACTGATATAACTGAAAATGCAAAAAAGAAGGTCATTGATTATGCCAGACCTAAAAGAATAGTAGCAGGTCTTCAATTTATAGCTTGTTTGACATTGGCTCTTGGTGTCAATATGGTTTCTTTTGAATTTGATTTTAGTGCCTTCTATTCACCAAGATTTTACATTTCAACTTGCTGTACTACAATTGGTTATGTTCTAATCTTTAAGGCAGCTATAAACTGGCTATACCCTAAAACGGAAAATCGAGATGAGGTTCTTAGGGCTAAAGAATCATATGCAGAAGAGAACGGCAAAAAAGAACTAGACTTCAAGGATTATCTAGCTGAACTTAATGAGAAAAATAAAATTGAACTTTATGTTATGTCCATTAATCATAAGATTTATAAGCTTGAAAAGAAATCTATCAAGTCCAGGAAAGAAAGAACTAAGAACAAATGCACTAAAAGAATTGAAGCACTTAAGCTTTTAATTACTCCTGAGTATATAGAGAAAAATTTAAATTTAATTTCCGTTAAGCAAAGAATTATTTACCTAGATGATTTTACAGAGGCTAAGCTTATGCAAACATCAGGCTTGATGCCAACTAATACTTATAAGGAAGAACTTAATAAGCGTTCATTCAAGAGTGTTTATTTATTCGTACTTTCAACAGCATTGCTTTCAGTTGGAATCTTCACTCAGAACCAAACTACTATTAGCTTAGTTGTATCAACTGTAGCTACAGTTATTTCATGTATCTTTCGTGTGTCTTCGGCCATTATGCAAGCTGATGAAATCTATGATCAGACAATTACTAAATCATATATTGATAGAACTAGGATTTTAAAGGAGTATCAAGCTTGGAGACTTGAAAAGCCTGAGGTTCAAAAGAAGAACCATGATGAAGAAATTGAGAGCATCAAAAAGGAATATGATGCAAAACTTCAAGTAGGCATTAATAACGCTTTAGAGGCTTACATTAAAAAAACAAAACCAGAGGCTTAGTTGCTTCTGGTCTTTTTTATTTGCAATAAATGCAAAAATATTTACTTTACTATTGACATAGTTATATAACTATGGTATAATATAATTGTAGAAAGGAGGAATGTATGAATACAATAATTTTCATACTTGAAGTCATTAAGAACCTTGTGATTATAATTGCATACCTACCCAAGGCTCTAAAGACTATCAAGCACAAAATCAAGAGGAAATGATTCCTCCTCCCCCTCGCGGGGAACAATGTTATTGTATCATATTTAAAAAGAATATGCAAATTTGGAAAATTATATTTTATTGTATTTGTGCTATATGCGATATACTTGCTATTGTTGGTCTTGTTTCGTATATAGTCAAAAAGAAGAGAGGAGCAAAAGAAGATGTCAAAAAAAATTGAGGATGGTTTAACACCACAAGAACGTTATCACGAAAAAGTAGGTATGATTAGAATATCAATACCATTGTCGCCTAAAACTGAACAGGATATAATTGACCGTCTTGATGAGGTTAAGAGTAAATCTGGCTACATTAAAAGCCTTATTCGTGCTGACATTGAAAGAAATAAGGGTTAGGCTATTGCCTGCCCTTTCCCTATATTATATAATAAGGATATATGGATATGATGAATATTAGGCTTTTTATAGTAGTCTTGGTAGGTGCAGCCTGGATGTAAAAAGAAGAAGGAAGAAAAAATCCTTCTTTTTTCTTATTGGAGAAGTAACAGTGTAAAATATTACGGATTTAATTAGTATTCCTTTTTAAATATAATTCAAATTGAAAGGAATGATGAACAACGAAATACACGTTTGAGCAGAAAAAAATGTATAAGAGGTAAATATAATATAACGATTAATATAAACTATTAATCGCATTTAGCACCATAAGCTTTGGTGCTATTTTTGCATTTACATTTGTTAATAATTTCATTTCTTTAAATCCAGTCCAGGCACCAAGAACATAATCATCAGAAAAGCCTATCATATAAGAATTATAGTCATCCAAACCACTTTTACCTTTAATTTTAATTTTTAACTTATCTTTGATTCTTGTTCCCGTTGGTTTTTGAATAAGATTATAAGTATTAAACATAGCACTTAATTTGCTTTTTAAAATATTACATGCCTTCTTATTTAGAACTTGCTTATATTCGGGGTGATTTATATATTTAGTTTGATTATTTATTACAATTTTTTTAATCGCTTTAAAGCTGGTTTTAAGACCATCGTAGTTAAATGCATAGTAAAATGATAAAAGTTGTTTTAAAGACATTTCTGTTGTGCCTAGCGCTTGATTTAAAGATTCTTTATCTTCAATTCCAAAAGCCTTTAAGGTCCTAGAAACACCGTTTAACCCTAATAATACCTGCATTCTTAGGGCATACATATTATCACTGACTGCAAGAGCCTCCTCCATTGTTATTAATCTATTTTCATAGATTGAACCAAAATTTTTGAATGTGTATGTTTTATTATTAATCTTAAAGCTTGTAGGACTAGACATCAGCTTTATATTAGCATATCCATGCAAAATTGCATCATAATAAAGAAGTGGTTTGGCAGTAGAAGCAATAGCCCTTTTGCCATTAAGGGCGATATTAAAACTAGATTCAATATAATTGTTACCACCAATTGCTGATAAATAATATCCATCCTTATCTACAGCAATAAAAGCACAATCTTCATTATTTTCATTTATTACCTCCATAACCGCTTTATTCATTAATGAATCATAATTAGTATATATTTTAATTGTTTGATTGTAATCATTTGAAATAGAATATTTTTTTAATTCTTCAAGAACTAAATCTTTAAAATATAAAATAGAATCCTGATATAACTTAGGTTTCATTTTCTTTATAATCAGTTGATCACATAAAGCATTTTTAGCTTCATTTTCAGTAATTAATCCTTTTAAAGAAAGCTCTTTGATTAATGCGTTACGGGCAATATAAGCATTTTCATAATTTAAAATAGGACTATATTTAGTAGGATTTTTAATAATGTTTCGTAAAATACATGCTTCTGAAATTGATAAGTTCATAGGATTATGCCCAAAATAGTACATGCTTGCATCATGAATACCATAAAGATTGTGGCCAAAGTAAATTGTGTTTAGGTATCCTTCAAATATTTCTTTTTTGCTATAATCAAGTTCAAGCCTTATACTTAAATATAATTCTTTAAGCTTTCTTTTATAAGAACGTTTATTATTTAAATATAAATTTTTAATATATTGTTGCGTAATTGTAGACGCTCCTGATGATGAACCACTAAAAAATGATTTAAAAATGCGATAAATATCAAAGCCATTATGTTTATAAAAGCGCTTGTCCTCTTCGTTTATGAAAATTTTTTTGGTAATATCAGATATTTCATCAAGACTTACATAATTTCCTTCATGAAGATTAAAGGAAGTATAAATTAATTCATTATTTCTATCATATATTTCCACCCGATTCATTTTAGAAATATCATGGATTGTTTTTTTACGGTCAATAAAAAATAAAAAAGGAATTAATAAAGTAAAAAATAATGATAGCTTTAATAAACGCTTAAGCCAAATTCGCATATAATCACCAATTATAGTATTACTATTAATTTTAAACTTAATCTAAGTGTGATATAATAATCATATTGGAAACACAAAAATAAGGAGCTTAATTATGGAAAATGCTGAAAAATTAGTTAATTTATTAATTGAAAAGAAACTTCATATTACAACGGCTGAATCTTGTACAGGCGGTATGGTCGCTTCAAGGATTGTTGATGTTGCAAATGCATCTAAGGTATTTAATGTTGCTTATGTTACATATGCCAATGAAGCTAAGGAAAAGTATTTAAATGTTGATTCTAAAACTATTGAAAAATATGGAGTTGTATCCGAAGAGGTTACAAAGCAGATGGCTCTTGGAGCTCTTAAAGAAGCTAATGCTGATATAAGTATTGTAACTAGTGGTATTGCAGGTCCTACTGGGGGGACAGAATATAAGCCAGTTGGTATGGTGTGCTTTGGTGTAGGAATAAAAGACAATGTTTATACTTCAACTAAATATTTTGGAAATATTGGTAGGAATAAAGTAAGAAGTATGGCTACAGAGTATATTATTGATTTTGCTATAAACCTAATTGAAAAAATGTAAACTTTTTTAAAAAAAGTAAAAAAAGACTTGTTAAAATTAATTGGATATGATATTATAAATAAGCATTGAAAAATGCCCCTGTCTATCACAGTTGATAGACCAATAGACCATAGGAGGTGTAACAAGATGAAAAAGTACGAAGTAATGTATATTTTAAACCCATCTTTAGATCAAGATGCTATCGCTAAGGAAGTAGCATCAATCAATGCAATTTTCACAAGCAATGATTCTAAGGTATTAGAGCTTAAGGAAATGGGTTTAAAGGAATTAGCTTACGAAATTGAAAAGAATCGTAAGGGTTACTATGTTTGGGCTTTAGTTGAAGCTAATAATACAGCTTTAAATGAGTTCGATCGTATCGCTGGATATGATGAAAAGGTTTTACGTCATATCGTAGTTAAGTATGAAGCTTAATTAATTAAGAAATGAGGTATCTAGATGATTAATCGTGTTATTTTAGTTGGAAGAATTACTAAAGATCCCGAAATAAGATATCTACAAAATGGAACTGCAACCGTATCCTTCACTATTGCGTGTGATCGTCAATACGTAGCACAAAATGGCGAAAGAGGCGCAGATTTTATTAACTGTGTTGCTTGGAGACAAACGGCCGAATTCATTTCTAGATACATTAAAAAGGGTTATATGATGTCTGTTGAAGGACGTATTCAAACCCGTCAATATCAGGATCAACAGGGTCAGACAAGATATGTCACTGAGGTTTTAGCTGAACAAGTTCAAAATCTAACTCCACGTGATCCAAATCAAGCTCCACAACAGAGCTTTAATAATCAACAAAACTATAATCAAGGTTTCAATAATCAAGGATATAATAATCAAGGATATAATAATCAATATCAGGCTCCTACAAGACCTCAATATCCTACAAAGCCTCAAGCTCCAGCTGAGCCTAGTCAGGATCAAGTGCTTGATTTAAATGTCGCTGATGATGACCTTCCATTCTAATAAGGAGGAAATATTATGCAACAACAAAATCGTGGCGGTTTCCGTCGTCGTAAGGTTTGCTACTTTACTCAAAATCATATTGAGCATATTGATTTTAAGGATGTAGATTTATTAAGAAAGTTTGTTACTGATAGAGGAAAAATTTTACCTCGTCGTGTAACTGGTACATCTGCTAAGTATCAAAGAAAGCTAGCAATCGCTATTAAGCGTGCTCGTCATATGGCATTATTACCATTCGTAAAAGACTAGTTAATATAAAGGCCTTTCAGTTTTGAAAGGTCTTTTTTAAGTCTTAATACAAAAATATATTTAATCAAATAAAAAAATATGGTTATCATCTAAAAACTTTTTAATATTTATGATATAATTGATTTGAATTGAGGTGTTGTCCTTGAAAAATATTATTTTTGCAATTTTATCTTTTATTATTTCATGTATTTTATTTACCATCTATTTTGCTGTTTGGCCTAAAATATATGCTTTAATTCCGGCGATTATCCTTTTAATTGCTAGCGTTTTTTTTGTAATGATGTTTATATCATATAGACAAAAGCTACATATTAAAGAACTTGAAAAAAGAATTGAAGTTTGGAATAAGCTTTCATATCATGTTAATCAAGCTGGTGATGAGGCAGTTGATAATTTACCAATTGGTATTTTAGTTTATGAAAATGAACAAATTAAATGGACAAACGATTACTTAAAGGGAATTTTTAAAGCCCGATTAATTGATGCCCCTTTATATGATGTAATTCCTGCTCTTGATGGCATGCTTGATTCTAAAAATAAGAGCTTTGTTATTCAATATGAAAATGATTATTATGAGGTTTTAAATTATCGTGATGAAAATGTTTTATATTTCTTTAATGTAACAGAACGAGAAACGATAAAAAAGAAATATGATAATCGTATTACCGCAATTGGAATAATTTTACTTGATAATCTTGAAGAATCACTTAAGGATTATGATATGCAAGAAAAATCAACTATTCGTGGTCAGTTTTTAGGTGAAATTTCTGATTATGTTAGAAATTACGGAGCTTATTTACAAAGCTATGATGATGACAGACTCGTTATGATTCTTGACAAGGAATCACTTGGTCAAATGGTTGAAAACAAGTTTGAGGTTTTAAATCAAGCAAGAGATATTGCAACCAAAAACCATGTTAGAGTTAGTGTTTCAATCGGTGTTGCTTGTTATGATGTTGAACCAGATGAGCTAGGTGGTTTGGCTCAATCTGCAGTTGAATTAGCTGAAAAACGTGGTGGTGACCAGGTTGTTGTTAATATTCAAAATGAAAAGATTAAATATTTTGGTGGTAAAACCGATGCCCTTGAAAAGAATTCTTTAGTTCAGGCTCGTATTGAAGCGCAAGAACTTAAAGATGCTGTTGAAGGGTCAACTAATGTTTATATTACAGGTCATATGGGTGCTGATGCTGACTGCTTAGGTGCGATGATTTGTGTTCTTAGAATGGTTATGTCATCTAATAAGGAAGCTCATATTGTTTTTGATATGGCAAAGGCTGATAAAAATATTTTAAAAATGTATGAAGCCTTAAGAGACGAGTCCCCAGAAATATTTAGCCGTTTTATTCCTTTTGAGGATGTTGAAGTAAGACCTAATTCATTACTAATTGTATGTGATACTCAATCTCCAAAAATTATGATGTTCCCTGAACTTGAAAAAAATATAAAGCATGTTGCGGTTATTGACCATCATAGACGTGGAGAAATTTCCTTCATTGATCCGGTTGTATCTTATGTTGAGCCATATGCTTCAAGTACGGTTGAGCTTGTAAGTGAAATGATAATGTTTTATAATAAAGGTATTAAATTTGAGCCGATTGATGCTACATGTATGCTTGCAGGTCTTGTAATTGATACAAATAATTTTACCTTTCGTTCAAGTGGTAGAACTTTCGAGGCTGCATCTACTATCAAAAGCCTTGGTGGTGATATGATTAGAGTAAGACAGCTTATTAGACCTAGCTATGAGATTGAAAAGGATATTGCAAGTGCAGTTACTAATTCAAACTTATTTATGGAAAAATATGCAATTTCGGTATTACCTAATGATAAAATAATCTCTGATAGGTCTTTTTTGGCACAAATCGCTGATAAGCTAATGGGAATTGATGGTGTTGAAGCATCCTTTGCAATTGGTTATTTAAGCCAAGATACAATTGGTATTTCGGCTAGAAGCTATGAAAAAATTAACGTTCAGCTTGTAATGGAGGAGATGGGTGGCGGTGGTCATTTGAGCAACGCTGCTTGTCAAATAAAAGATAAACCTATGGATGAGGTTTTAAATCATCTTAAAGAAATAATTGAAGCAAATAATGAAAATGAGGGTGAAGAAAAAATGAAAGTAATTTTAATCGCTGATGTTAAAGGCCGTGGAAATAAGGGCCAAATTATTGATGTGGCTAATGGATATGGTAATTATCTGTTAACTAATAAGCTTGCAATTCAAGCTACAGATGAAAATATTAAACAGGTTGAGGCTGAAAAAGAAAAAGAAAAAGAAGATGCTGAAAATCATTATCAGCTAATGCTTAAGCTTAAATCTGAAATTGAATCAAAATCAATTAATATTTTCTTACAGGTTGGTGGCGATGGTAAGCTTTTCAGTCATATTACAACTAAAAGAATTGCCGATGAATTTGCTGCTCAAACAGGTATTACGATTGATAAGAGAAAAATTTCTCTTCCTGCGGAAATTAATTCAGTAGGTATTTTTACTGCAATTGTTGATTTAGGAAAGAATGTACAAGCAACAATTGAAATGAATGTTTTAGAAAAGTAAGAGGCTATTTATGGAATTAGTTACACCTCATAATTTAGAAGCGGAAATGGCTGTACTGGGATCTATCTTTATTGATGAGAGTCTAGTTACAGAAATAATTGATGAATTATATCCCGAAGATTTTTACGATAATAAAAATAAAATAATTTTCAACACAATTGTTTCTTTATACAATGAGGGTAAAAATATAGATTTAACCTCTGTTGTATCAGCACTTGAAATCAAAGGCTTATTTTCCCAAGCTGGAGGCATGGATTACTTAAATACAATTGTTAATTATAATTACTCTGCAATTAATGTTGGTACTTATGTAGATTTAGTTCATGAAGCTGCTTTAAAGCGTGTTACAATTAATGCTTTAACAGATTTAGCTCAAAAAGGGTACAGTCCTGAAAAAAATGCAAATGAGTATTTAACAAAGGTAGAAGAGGTTATTTTTGATTTATCTAAAAGAAGAAAAACCTCGAATTTTGTACCTATCACTGAGGTTACGAGTATTGTAAAAGAAAAATTAACACGTAATTTGAATCAAACAGGGGATATAACAGGACTTTCTACAGGGTTTTCTAATTTAGATCATGCAACGTTGGGCTTTCAACCAGAACAGCTTATAATACTTGCGGCTCGTCCTGCGATGGGAAAGTCTGCTCTGGCAATGAATATTGCCGTAAATGCAGCTCAAGCCAATAAAAATGGAAAGGCCGTAGTTGCTTGTTTCAGCCTTGAAATGGGTATGGACCAATTAGTTGAGCGTATGATTGCTGCTGATGGCTTGCTTCATCTTCAAAGTATCAAAACCGGACAGCTAACAGGTCAGGAACCAAGACAATATCAAGCATCATGTGAGAAATTAAATCATCTTAATTTGTATTTTGATGATTCATCTTTAATTACACTTGAGGATATAAGAACAAAATGTCGTAAGCTAAAAGCATCTCCAGGGCTTGATTTAGTAGTAATTGATTATCTTCAATTAATTGATGGTACAGGTTCAGGAGCTAAATCTCGTCAAGAAGAGGTTTCTAAGATATCTCGTGGCCTTAAGATGATGGCCCGTGAGCTACAAATTCCGGTTTTAGCGCTTGCACAGCTTTCCCGTGAGGTTGAAAAGCGTGATGATAAAAAGCCTATCATGGCCGATTTACGTGATTCTGGTTCTATTGAGCAGGATGCTGATATCGTAATGTTTTTATATCGTGAAGAATATTATAATAAGAATAAAACTGAGGAGAATAAGCCTTCTCAACCCGCAATTTTAAGTATTGCTAAAAACCGTTCTGGTTCATCTGGAATGGACCTTGATTTTATTTTCCAAGGTCAATATTCGAAATTTACTGAAGTCGAAAAAGGAGAACAATAATTATGGTACGTGATCGTTTAGATCTTATGGATAAAAGATATGAAGAGGTTAATAATCTTTTGACAGATTCTGAAGTTGTTTCAGATGTTAAAAGATTAATGGAATTATCAAAGGAACAACGTCAGCTTGAAAAGGTTGTAACACCTTATCGTGAGTACAAAAGCTTAGAGGAAAGTATTCCTTCTCTTAAGGAAATGGCTCATGAATCAGATCCTGAAATGGCTCAAATGGCCCAAGCTGAGCTTGATTCTGCACATAAAAGAATGGCTGAGCTTGAAGAGGAGTTGAAGGTTTTATTACTTCCAAAGGACCCTAATGATGACAAGGATGTTATTATGGAAATCCGCGGTGCCGTTGGTGGTGATGAGGCTAACATTTTTGCCGGTGATTTATTTAGAATGTACTCAAAATATGCTGAATCAAAAGGTTGGAAAATTACTATTTATGATTCAATGCCATCAGATATGGGCGGATATTCACAAATTTCTTTTAAAGTTTCTGGGGATGCTGTCTATTCAACCTTAAAGTATGAATCAGGTGGACATCGTGTTCAGCGTATTCCAGTAACTGAGGCTAATGGACGAATTCAAACTTCAATTGCAACTGTACTTGTAATGCCAGAGGCACAAGAAATTGACTTTAAACTTGAAGATAAGGATTTAAGAATTGATACTTTCTGTTCATCAGGTCCTGGTGGACAGGGGGTAAATACAACTTATTCAGCTGTACGTGTTACATATATTCCAACAGGTGAGTACGTAGCTTGTCAAATTCACCGTTCTCAGCATGAAAATAAAGCTACAGCAATGGAGCTTTTACGTACAAGAATTTATGAAAGAATGGTAGAAGCAGAGGCTGAAAAGACTGGTGCAACTCGTCAATCATTAATTGGACATGGTGAACGTAGTGAAAAGATTAGAACTTATAATTACCCTCAAAATCGTGTAACTGACCATCGTATTGGTTTTTCAATTAACCGACTTGATGCGATTATTGATGGAAAGCTTGATTTAGTCATTCAAGAGCTTATTAACGAAAATCAAAAGCGTTTACTTTCACTTGAAAGTGAAAACAACTAATTACGACAAAGAAAATGGTTTTATGATCATTTTCTTTTTTTATACGATATTTTAAAAATCATGTCAAAATATATTTATATTCATTTATAAAAAGTGAGTATGTTTTCGCTAATATGCTAAAGAAAAGCACATAAAATTTAATTATTTGTTAAATCTTTTAAGCTTAATATTTCCTAAATAATAAAAAAAATGTATAATAATGCTGGTGATATTTTATGAAATATAAAGACTATTTGAAGTACTGGCAAGATATTGCAAGTGAAAAAGGCTATGAGGAAAGTGCTATATTGCTTTTGCTATTGTATGAAGCTAAGCTAACATCATCAGAACTTTATATGAAAATGGATGATGAAATAGATAAAAAGATCTCTGATAATTTTGAGACTGATGTAAAAAAATATTTAGATGATAATATACCAGTACAATATATTATTGGTGAGGCGTGTTTTTACGGATATGATTTTAATGTTAATAATGATGTTTTAATACCAAGACCAGAAACAGAAGAGCTTGTGGAAAATATTTTATTTTTATATGATGATTATTTTAAGGGTAAAGATATTGATGTAGTAGATATTGGTACAGGATCAGGCTGTATTTCAGTTACACTTGCAGCCGAAGAACCACATATGCATTTAAAGGCTACTGATATAAGTGGGCGAGCTTTAAATGTTGCAAGAAGTAATGCCAAAAAAATGAATGTTAATATTGATTTTAAAGAAGGTAACATGCTTGAACCTGTAATGAATGATAAATTTGATATTTTAGTTTCAAATCCACCATATATTCCAGAAACGGAAGTTGTTGATCCACTTGTTAAGGATAATGAGCCTAATGTTGCCCTTTTTGGTGGAAATGATGGACTTAAGTTCTTTCATATCATTTTAGAAAATGCACCTAAAATTATGAATGAAAAATGCATTTTAGCTTTTGAACATGGCTATAATAAAACGCAAGAAATTGAAGCTATTTGTAAAAAATATTTTCCTGATGCCAATATATATACAAAAAAAGATTTGCAAGGACTTGACAGAATGACATTTGTTATTAGAGGCTTTAAAGATGAAAAATAGAGTTATTATATATCCAACAGATACTGTATATGGTATTGGTGCATCAGTTTATGATAAGGATGGTATAAGAAGAATTTATGAAATTAAACATCGTCCCTTAGATAAACCGTTAGCTGTTTTATGTGCAAACATTGATCAAATAGAAGAAATTGCATATCTTACAGATGATGCGAGAAAGCTTATTAAGGCATTCATGCCAGGAGCTCTTACTATTATTATTAAAAGTAAGGATGCAATAAAGAATTCTATGGGACTTGAAACAATTGGGGTTCGAATTCCTAACTATAACCTAGCTATAGATATTTTAGAGCATAATGGTCCTATGGCTACAACATCTGTTAATGAATCAGGCGAACCATCACTAAATAATTATGATGAAATAAAAGAAGATTATGATGATTTAGTTGATCTAATTGTTCCACCATCAGGTGAAAAAACGTCATCATTAGCATCTACGGTTGTGGATATTACCTCCTCAATTAAGCTTTTAAGACAGGGAGCTATAAGTCTTGAGGATATTGAAAAAGTAATTACAAGTGAATAAAATAGTAATAAGTCTCCATAATATATTTAAGGAGGCTTTTTTAATGCGTAAGGCTTTGATGATAATAATAATTGTGCTTGGTTTTATTGCATTAATAAAAGCTATAAAGCCAAGTGAGGAAATGAGGGTACGGGTTATTCCTAATAGTAATTCAAAGATTGATTTAGAAATAAAAGAAGAAGTAAAAGAAATAACCATTACATATTTAGAAAAACAGTATGATAAAAGTATGACAAAATTCATTCAAAATATAAATTCATCAATTAATGAATTTAATGATATGGTTGAATCATATAATGCTAAAGGAGAACTTGTTAATCATCAATTCTACCTAAAAGAATATAATGGTAAAGCAATTAAGGATGAAGAGGTTTTAACTTTTTTAGTTAAAATCGATAATGCAGTTGGAGATAATTGGTGGGGTGTAATATTCCCTGAATTCTTAGAAATTAATTCGACAGACACATCCTCTGTAAAAAGTTATTTTTATGAAAAAATTAAAAAATGGTTAAGGAGATAATATGGATATTAGACATATTAATGAGTATGATTATAATTTGGTTAAGGATTTTCTTTTATCAGTAAAAACAATAAAGGATATTGATGAAGATGTTTTAAAAAATGCAATGATTGTTGTAGATAATAATGATATTTTAGGTGCTGTTTCATATGAAAAATTTGGAATCAGTGGTCTAATTAGATATTTTGTATTTAAAAGGAATTTAACAAATGATACGGTTGTTTCACTTTTTAAAATGCTTGAAGAAACTGCATATGATGATTATATTAAAGACATTTATTGCGTTGTAAATAATGGACCTATTGAGGAATTATTTAATGAACTTGGTTTTTTAAAAGAAAAATACAAGATGCTTTTTATTGATGAGTCAGATTTTGATTTAGAAGGTAATAGTCATGCTTTTATAATGAAAAGACAAATAAGGGAAAATATATGCTGTTAAAGTAACTGCATAGTTTCGAATTGAGTTGAAAAAGGTTATTTTATTAGGTATAATTATATTGCTAGAAAAAGGAGAAGATATAATGTACGAATTAATTGACCGATATATTGAAAAACTAATTACAAAATCAACGCCTGAAAATCCACTTTGGAATATTGAACAAATTAGACATGGAAAAAAGTCGAATTGGAATTATATTGATGGATGTATGATGACCTCATTACTTTCACTTTATGAGCAAACAAAAGAGAAGAAATATTTAGATTTTGTTATTTCATATATTGATTATTTTGTTGAAGATGATGGAACAATTAAAACTTATGATTATACAAAATATTCAACTGATGATATTTGTGAAAGTAGAGTTTTATTTGATTTGTATCATATTACAGGTAACGAAAAATATCGTAAAGCAATTGAAAACACTTACAAGCAAATTGAGGGTCAACCAAGAACAAAAGAAGGAAACTTTTGGCATAAAAAAATATATAAAAATCAGGTTTGGCTTGATGGATTGTTTATGGCACAGGTTTTCTATATGCGTTACGAAACAGAGTTTAATGGTATGAAAAACTATAATGATATTTTAAATCAGTTTAAAAATGTAAGAAAGTATATGTATGATTCTAATAAGCATTTGTATTATCATGGCTATGATAGTGAACGTCAAATGTTTTGGGCTGACAAGGAAACTGGTTTGTCAAAAAACTTTTGGTTAAGAGCTGATGGATGGTTTACTGTAGCTTTAGCTGATATTTGTGGATATGTAGATGAACAAATGTATGATGAGTATCGTTATTTTGCAGATTTATTGAAAGATACGATTGATGGATTGCTAGAATATCAAGATGAAGATTCTAAGATGTTTTGGCAGGTTATTGATAAGCCAAATAAAGAGGGTAATTATCTTGAAACATCAGGCTCTTTAATGATTTCTTATGCAATCTTAAAAGGGGTGCATATTGGAGTATTACCTCAAAGGTATGAAAAGATTGGACTAGAAATTTTTAATGGTGTTTGTAATAAATATTTATCTGAAAAAGATGGAGATTTAAACTTAGGTGGAATATGCTTAGTTGCAGGATTAGGACCTGAAAATAATTTGCGTCGAGACGGAACTTATGAATACTATATTTCGGAACCAGTTGTAGAAAATGATGCTAAGGGTGTAGGGCCTCTTATTATGGCATACACTGAGGTTAAAAAGAGTTTACATAAATAGTAAAAGGAGATTTAGCTCTCCTTTTTTATTATAAAAAAAGTTTTTAATTTACATATTGAAATGATAAATATTTTTTTAAGTTATTTATCAAAAGCTCTTGACACTTTATGTAAAATTTAGTATTATATAGGAGCACTAGAAAAATAACGCTTTCGTAGTTCAACTTTAAAAAAAGCTTAAAAAAGTAGTTGACAGTATAACATAGAATGTGGTATACTAAGGAAGCGCAATAACGAATAAAGTTAAAGTGCGATGGTCTTTGAAAACTGAACAAAATGACAATTAATAAGCCAAGCGAATTAATTACAA
>OGKZ01000021.1_pt1 | contig 128297 bp, 99 predicted proteins | sample 1572571 | NCBI WGS metagenome assembly OGKZ01 (sample SAMEA2581906, study PRJEB24529) | metagenome | biome: Human gut stool | place: China | collected 2011 | reverse complement strand
CACTGTCGAACGATGCAAAACAAATGGTACATAGTCTGCTCAACGCCGAGGAGGAGACCAACCAACAGGTGCTCTACCTGCTCGCCGTAGGTCGCTTCTACGCACAGAACGACAACAACAACGGAGCATCGACACAGCAGTTCAGCCAAACATCACTCGCAATGCAGAGCTTCCTTAGCGGAACAATCAGCCAGCAGATAAACACTCTGCTCAGCAGCGTCATAAACAACAACAACTGGAACTTCGGCGCAAACATATCAACTGGCACCGACGGATTTTACAACGCTGAGTATGAGGGTATCCTGTCGGGCAAACTGCTCAACAACCGACTGCTCCTGAACGGACAGTTCGGCTATCGCGACAACCCGAACACAACAAACAACTTCATCGGCGACTTCGACATGAAGTACCTGTTATTCCCGAACGGCAACTTGGCTATCAACGTCTACAACAAGACGAACGACCGCTACTTCACACGCAACAGCCTCAACACGCAGGGATTGGGCTTGATTATGAAGACCGACTTCAACCATATATCAGACCTGTTCTTCTGGAAGCGCAACAAGAAAGCAAAAGAGAAGAAATAGGAGGGTATGGCATCCTGCCATACCCACGCAGCCTACTAAGCCCTCACACCATCTATTAAAAAACCATACTGCCTATATGGACTTGCCAAAGATATAACTACTACAACCTACCGACATCTATGAACCGAATTATCTGCATATATATCCTTCTATTTCTTGGCGTGCCGTGCCTTGCACAGCAAACCAAGGAGTATCAACAGCAAGTATCATACGCATGGCTGCCCCTGTTTGAACAACTCTGCGACTACGACGACATCGAGGAGCACGATATGGAGGACATGTTCGAACAACTCTGCGAACTCGAACAGACACCACTCGACCTAAACAAAGCTACGGACGAAGACCTGCTACGCCTCTTCTTCCTGTCGCCCAAACAACGCGAAGACCTCACCGAATATCTCGACCGCTACCGTCCGCTGCGTTCGATAGGCGAACTTGCACTCGTTGAATCTGTCGACCCACTACGCAAACAACTGCTCGAAAGCTTTTGCTTCATCAGCGAAGCGAACGAGGAACGCCCATTTCCTACACTGAAACAGATTGCAAAGTACGGCAAGAACGAGCTGGTGGCAGCTACGCAAGTGCCACTATACGACCGCGAAGGCGACCGCAATGGATACCTCGGATACAAGTATAAACATTGGTTCAGATACACATTCAAATATGGTGACTACGTAAAGGCAGGACTAACAGGAGCGCAAGACGCAGGCGAGCCGTTCTTCTCCAACTGCAACAAGCTGGGCTACGACCATTATGCTTATTATCTGTTGGTCAGGAAGTTGGGACGATTTAAGGCAATTGCGCTCGGACAGTACAAGCTAAGGCTCGGTTTAGGACTGGCTATGAACACCGGCTTCACGCTCGGAAAGACGGCAACGACAACCATGTCAATACCCACCAACACCATCACTGCCAACTCTTCACGCTCAGAGGCTTACTATCTGCAAGGGGCGGCTACGACCATCAGCGTAACAAAACATCTGGATGCCACGGCATTCGTGTCATACCGCAAGGTTGATGCCACGCTCAACGCCGACGGTACGGTGAAGACACTGCTGCGCACAGGCTACCACCGCACGCAGAGCGAGATAGAACAACGCCACAACACCTCACAATTCGTCGCCGGTGGCAACATCAACTGGAAAGCAAACGGTTTACGCATCGGTGCCACAGCCTTCCACACAGCCTTCAACCGCCCACTGAAACCAAACGCAGCACAAGCCTATCAAAGGTATGCGCCTAAAGGTATGAGCTTCTTCAACGCAAGCCTGTACTACGCCTACACCCACTATCGTTTCTGCTTCAATGGCGAAACAGCAATGAATGGTGACGCTGCCGTAGCCACTCTCAACACCATAACATTCCAAGCTACCAACAATCTGCAACTCACTGCTATACAACGCTTCTACTCTTACCGCTACCACTCGCTTTTCAGTGCTTCGTTCAGCGACGGCGGACACATACAAAACGAAAACGGAGTGTACGCTGCCATAGCGTGGCATCCAATTGCAAAACTCACCCTGACGGCATACACCGACTATGCTTATCACCCTTGGCCACGCTATGGCGTGTCGGCTCCGTCACATTCGTGGGACAACATGCTGCAAACCAGTTTCCAACCGAATCGCAAATGGACAATCTCAGCACGCTACCGACTACGTTTACGCCAAAAAGACTACAAAGAAAACGACAAGGCGAAGACTCAATTAGCCGACAAAAATGAGCAGCGAGCACGCCTCACTATAGGTTATGAGAGTGGCATCTGGAAAACGAAGACACAGATTGATGCTGCCTACACCATCATCGCCCCTCCACTTTCCACAACAATAGCAAGCAAAGGATGGATGGCATTGCAAACTATCGCGGTACGCCTGGGACGTTTCACATTGGCTGCCAACGCTGCTTACTTCCACACCGACGACTACGACTCACGGCTATATGCCTACGAACGCACCACACTCTACAACTTTTCGTTCCCCTCGTTCTTCGGTGAAGGCATACGTGGTGCGTTGTTTTTACGTGCCGACATCAGTAAGAACCTCGTACTGATAGGCAAGGCTGGCACTACGAAATACTTCGACCGCAACAGCATATCAAACGCTCTGCAACAGATAAACCAATCGTACAAGACCGACATCGACCTGCAACTAAAGTGGAAGTTCTAACCACAGTTGTGGTGTATATTACACAAATCGCATCGAAACACTTGGCACATCGGCTATTTTTCAGTAATTTTGCACACTAAAAAGTTGCACATTGAGAATGATTAAACGATACTTATTATTACTGCTTGTGGCTTGTCTGTCGTTCGGTACTTCGACGGCACAGACAAGCGATTCGCTTATTGTAAACCGCTTGCGCGCAGAGGGCGTGAAGTTCTCGCACAACAACACAGTGACGCTGCTGATGAACGGACAGGAGAAATTCGACGACATGTTCTGCGCAATACGCCAAGCACGCAGCAGCGTGCATCTTGAATACTTCAACTTCCGCAACGACTCCATAGCCAACATGCTCTTCGACCTGCTTGCTGAGAAAGCAAAGGAAGGCGTAGAGGTGCGTGCCCTGTTCGACGCCTTCGGCAACAGCTCGAACAACCGTCCGCTGAAGAAGAAACACTTGAAGTCGATACGCAAACGTGGCATCGAGATATACGAGTTCAGCCCACTACGCTTCCCGTGGATTAACCAGGTGTTTCACCGCGACCACCGCAAGATTGTAATCATCGACGGACAGATAGCCTACACCGGAGGCATGAACGTAGCCGACTACTATATCAACGGCACAGAACAGGTAGGCGAATGGCACGACATGCACTGTCGCATCGACGGCGACGAGGTGAACACGCTACAAGCCATCTTCCTGCGCATCTGGAACAAAACCGCTAAGCAAAACATACACGGCGCAAAGTACTACCGAGGCATACGCGGCGGCTATTACTTTGAAGGACTAAAACCCGACACCTGTCCCACTGCTGGAAAGAAGATGGTTGGCATCATCAACCGCGAACCACACACCACAAACCGCATCATACGCACCTTCTACGAAGGAGCCATCAACGATGCCAAGGACAGCATAAAACTCATTAGCCCTTACTTCACACTCATACCGAAGGTGAAGAAAGCACTGCGCAAAGCTGCTAAACGTGGCGTGCAGGTAGAAGTAATGATTTCGGAACGCGGCGACATTCCGCTCACACCCGACTGCGTATTCTACAACGCACACAAGCTGATGAAGCACGGTGTGAAGGTGTGGATATACCGTCCTGGCTTCCACCACACGAAGATAATAATGGTAGACGGCAAGTTCTGCACCGTGGGCAGCGCAAACCTCGACGCACGCAGTTTGCGCTTCGATTACGAAGAGAATGCCGTCATCATCGACCAATGCACCACCCGACAACTCAACGATATGTTCGAACGCGACAAGAAGAAGAGCGTTATGCTCACGCCAGAGTATTGGAAGACAGAACGCACAGGCTGGCAAAAGTTTCGCGGATGGTTCGCACATCTGCTCGCACCATGGTTGTAACGACAAAAGAATAATACGCAAATTATATAACAGTAATACGCTAAAATATGCACTAATAAGAAAAAATAGTTGTAATTTTGCAAAAACAGATTATTAACAAATCGTAAGAATGTATTACTTCATATATTTCATAATAAAGACATTGTCATACATCCCCTTCTGGATGCTATATGCCATATCTGACATCATGTATTATCCACTCTACTACGTCATACGTTATCGTAGAGAGATTGTACGCAAGAACCTCACCGAGTCGTTCCCAGAGAAAAGCCTCAGCGAAATAATAACGATAGAGAAGAAGTTCTACCGATTCTTTATGGACATGCTCCTTGAGAGCAGTAAAATAGCTTCAATCTCTCCCGACGAGATGAAAAAGAGGATGAAGTTCGTGAATATAGACAAAACGAACAAACTGCTTGACGAAGGAAAGTCGTTGGCATTCTTCATGGGGCACTTCTGCAACTGGGAGTGGATGACCTCCGTAGGTCTGTGGATAAAGGACGATGTAGTATGTGCGCAGGTATATCACAAACTCATCAACGAGACGTTCGACAAAATCATAAAACAAATGCGTGAGCGCATGGGCAATATATGCGTAGAGATGCGACATACGGCACGCTTCGTGGCAAGCATGAAAGCCGAGAACCGGGCGTGTATGGTGGCACTCATTGCCGATCAATCACCCAAAAGAAGACAAATAAAACACTATGTGAAGTTCCTAAACCACATGGTTCCGGTGCTGGTAGGTCCAGAGAAGATTGCTAATCACTTCGGGTATATGCCTATTTTCGTAAATGCGAAAAGAGTGAAACGTGGCTACTACGAGTGCGAATTCTCACTGCTACACAATGACCCAACATCACTACCCGATTACAAATTAACAGATTTATATTTTGAACGCTTAGAAGATGAAATCAGAAAGCACCCCGAGTGTTACCTCTGGACACATAATCGTTTCAAATATGCAAAAAACTAATAACAATTACACTACTCATTATTAAATAGATAAATATGGATATTGATTTTGTGGTTACGTGGGTCAACATGGACGACCCTGAATGGCAGAATGAATTTTCAAAATATTCGGGCAACAAGGACAACACGAAGAACGGAGTGTCGAAAGCTCGTTTCAGAGACTACGGCTTCCTGAAGTACTGGTTCCGCGGTGTGGAGAAGTTCGCACCCTGGGTCAGAAAGATACACTTCGTAACAAGCGGACAGAAGCCCGACTGGCTCGACGAGAACAATCCGAAGATACACCTCGTAAGCCATAAGGACTTCATACCCACAGAGTTTCTACCGACATACAACTCGGTGGTGATAGAACGCTACATGTACCGCATACCCGGACTGGCGGAGCACTTCGTCTACTTCAACGACGACTTCTTCATCATCAACCACATTGAAAAGGAGCGTTTCTTCAAGAATGGTCTGCCTTGCGACATAGCTGTATTCACCTACAATCCCTCATGGTCGCAATGGTATGTGCGCATAAAGAACAACATACGACTCATTAACCGCCACTTCGACAAGAAGGAAGTGATGAAACGCTGGCACGACAAGTGGTTCCACAAGAGCTATGGCACAAAGGCACGCTGGAACTATCTGCTACGTTTCTATAATAAGTTCATCACGCTACGTGTGCCACACAACGCACAACCCTATCTAAAGAGCACTTTCGAAGAGGTGTGGGCAAACGAAAGCGACGAACTTACAAGGACTTCCGTGAACCGCTTCCGCGCCTTAGACGACTACACGCCTGAGCTATTCCGTATATGGCAGATATGCAAGGGCAACTTCGAGCCTTACAACACATATCAGGACACGAAGATGTTCCCACTGATGGTGAAGTCAAAAAAAGCGATAAAAGCTATCTACGAGCAGTCGTACTCGCTTATCTGCCTGAACGACAACGTACACATACGCCACTACGAGGAGGTGATGGGAAATCTGAGAGATGCTTTCCAGAGCATCCTGCCCGAGAAATCGAGCTTCGAACGTTAAAACCCTACGATTAATCAGAACGATTAGCCTATGAACAAAGTATTAGCAGAGATAATAGCAGGAGTCATTCCGCACAAGATGACACGCAACAGATGGAGAGGTATTCTCAGATACGGCATCTTCAACGCAATCAGATTGAAGCGCGAAATCAGCAGAAACCACACCATACCAAAGTTTCAATTGGCTATCTGCGCCATCGCCAAGAACGAAGGGCCATACTTCAAAGAATGGATAGAATGGCACTTGGCTCACGGTGTAGACCAATTCTTCATCTACGACAACGAAAGCACAGACGACACTAAAGACATACTCGAACCATACATAAAGCAGGGCATTGTCGACTACAAACCATGGCCAGGCTATCGTATGCAGTTGGCAGCCTACGACGACTGTCTGGAGCAGCACCGCTTTGACGCACGCTGGATAGCATTCATCGACCTCGACGAGTTTATCGTACCCGTACAGGATGCTACGATACCCGACTTCCTGAAGCGCTTCGAGGCATTCCCGGCGGTGGAGATCAACTGGCTTGTGTACGGCAGCGGAGGCAATAAAAAGAAAAGCAATGAGGACGTAATGAAGCGATTTCGCTTCCACTCCCTACCCGACCATTACCTTAACCGCCACGTGAAGAGCATCGTGAACCCACGCCGGGTGTTCACAATGATAGGATGCCACGAGGTGGCACGCATCAACGGCAAGGCTGCCGACTCGCACGGCAATCCAATAAAGAACAACTTCAGAGAGCGTACACCGCAACAGGACGTGATACGCATCAACCATTACGCCGTCAGGTCGCTTGAAGAATTCCGCGAGAAGCAGCTGCGAGGCAGAGCCAGCGGCACCAAGACATCCGTACCGATGGACTATTTCAACCAATATGACCTCAACAACATTGAGGAGAAACAATAAACGATACACATTATGACTGAAAACAAGCATAAACAGCAAGTTGTCATCTCGATGACATCGTTCCCTGCAGCCATAAAGTTTGCAGAGCAAGCCGTGCGTTCACTCCTCAACGGCAGTGTGCTGCCCGACAAACTGATACTATATGTCACGCTGTCGCAATTCGCAGAAGGCGAAATGCCCGAAACGCTGCTTGCACTTGCAAAGCAGAACCCCGTGTTCGAGATACGCAACTACGACCGCGACATACGCTCTTATCGCAAACTGATACCGGCACTGGCTGATTTCCCCGAAGCTATCATCGTAACCGTAGACGACGATGTGTATTATCACAGACACATGCTGAAGGACTTGCTCGACCTGCACGCACAGATACCCGACGCAATACTGGCGCACCGCGCAAAGCGCATCAAGTACGGAATGCCGTACAGGAAATGGAGCAAATACCGCTGGTATCACTTCCTATTTAAGCGCATACACCGCAGCTTCCAGAACATCCAGACCGGCGTAGGTGGCGTGCTCTACCCTCCCCACTCGCTAAAGGCGGACATGATGGACGTGGAGCTGTTCACAAAGCTCGCACCAAGCACTGACGACATATGGTTTTGGGCGGCAGGAGCGGCAAACGGCTTCCCCGTCGTGCCCGTGCCGTTCGGACGCAACAAGCCGCGCGGACAACACAAGCCTAAGGAACTCTCGCTGAAAACAACAAACTTCAAGACCGGCACAGACCGCAACGTGAAGGCTTTCAACGCCATATGCGAGCACTACCCAGAGATTAAACGACTTGTAGAAAAACAGTAAAAAGAATTAGGATTATGGATATAGACTTAGTATATCTTTGGGTCAACGGCAACGACCCGAAATGGATAGCAAAGCGCAACGCCTGCATCGGTAAGCCTACTGATAAACAGGAGAACTGTGCTGGACGCTATGCTGACAGCGGCGAGTTGAAATATAGCCTACGATCAGTGGAGAAGTACGCTCCGTGGATTCGCAAAATATTCATCGTAACTGACGAACAGGTGCCCGAATGGCTCGACACGTCGAACCCGAAGGTGCACGTGGTAGACCACAAGGAGATTATGCCCGAGGAGAGCCTGCCCTGCTTCAACTCTACATTGATAGAACATTATCTTGACAAAATACCAGGTCTCTCAGAACACTTTCTCTTCTCAAACGACGACATGTATATCAACCGTCCTGTAAGTCCGGCTACCTTCTTCGAGGCTGACGGACTGCCTATACTATACATGAACCGCAAGCCTTTCCGCAAACTTGCGCTATTCTTCCGAGATAGGGTGGTAGGCAAACCATTGAGCATGTATCTGAAAATAATCAGAAACGCTGCAGAACTTGTAGAGAAATACTACGGAACATATTATGGATGCAAACCTCATCACAACATCGACTCGTATCTGAAAAGCACAATAACGTTTGCCAACAGAAAGTTCGAGAAGGAGTTCAGCCATATGGTCCAACATCATGTACGCTCTGCCGACGATGTGCAGCGAAGCGTTTATTCATACGTAGCTCTTGCCGAGAAAAAGGGACACTTACGTTACGTATCGCAGTCGCATTCGTTCAGACTACACATAGACAACCACAAACTTTACGAGAAGTTTGAACGATACAATCCGGTATTCTTCTGCATGAACGATTCGGAGTTTGCTAACGACGCAGACAGAAAAGCTGCCATAGAATTCCTCGACCAACAATTCCCGAAGAAGTCACAGTTTGAGAAATAACAATACACAAATCGCACGAAGATTACATATGTAATACTCGTGCGATTTGTTTTTAATAATCAATCTGTTTTAACTGGTCGTAGTCCTTTTGCTACTGTATAATACAACTCTTTTGCAATATTCTCTCTCGTTCCTATAGCATCGTCGAAGAAACCGGTCTTTGCCAAATCTGTAATGTACTTCACAAGACTATCCGTTTGTGGACCTTCTCCCATTTTATACAGAACTCTTGAACTACCCGTTAGAATTGCCCATTTTATATTACGACTCCACAAACGCATACGCTCCATGTTGCCAGCTTCTTCATATAGCTTCTGTGCATAAGAGAGGCCCTTAAGCTGAGACATCAGACGTTCTACCCCTTCCGTAGCTTTCGATATTGATTTATGATTGACGTAATAGTAATAAAGCGGAAGATGAGTAATTGTGGCTTTCACAGGTTTTACCAACAACTCCGACCACCAGGGAAGATCTTCAAACTTCAATCCCTTGATAAATTTTATATCCTTTATCAAAGAGCGTTTAAACAGATGGCGCCAAACGTAGCAATGTTTTATCGGATATTTGATATCAGGATGGCGCCAGTCGGAAGCATGTTTCAAAGCATCGTCAGTAATTACTGATTTCGATAGTTTAAGGCTACACCTAAACGGGATACGCCATGGACGGACATTGATAGTGTTCATTTTCAACTTATGCATCAAGCGTAGCTGAATGTTTATATATATAACATCTTTATACCAACTCACCATATCCGTCCCGTCACGCTTAATCAGCTTTACAGCAAGTTCCAATGTCTGAGGATGGATAGAGTCGTCAGAGTCTACAAACATTACATACTCAGCATCAGCGAGAGCCATGCCTTCATTACGGGCATGGGAAAGCCCACCATTAGCTTGGTGTACTACCATAAAGCGAGAGTCTTTTGCTGCATATTCATCAAGTATCGCAGGACAACCATCTGTAGAACCATCATCAATACAGATAGCACGCCAATGCTTATACGTTTGTTTTAAAACACTATTAAGACAACGTTGCAAATATGGTTCAACATTATAAACTGGAATAATAATATCTACCCTACTTGTGTTCATTATTGTTTGAGAGTTATATATTTATATGTATCTATTTTGCAAAGATAGCAAAAAATATTTCACCAAACCAAATTATTAATACAATTATTACCGCCACACGCTAAAGTTTTGTATTGTGCTATAATCAAATACGTTATTGCTATTTTCAATCGAAAATAAAGCAAAGGATTTTACTATTCTACAATTCGGGGGCACCCACAAATTGTTTAACATGTAAGGATAAATCATTGCTAAAATGCAAGGATATGATAAGAGGGAGTAAATTGTTAGTTTACCCCCTCTACTGGTATTTCTATTCATTCAACAATCGCTCCAATTCGCGCACCATTACGCCAGCATTGCGCTCCTTTTCAGCCGTCATATTGGCAGGTGTAAACTCAGCAAGCTTCTTGTTAAGGCGTGCAAGACGGCTCTTGTTGCCCGTTTTCCTGTAGTGGTTGCGCAACTGCCAAATCTTCTCGGCATCCTGCAATCCCTCTACGAGGCGCTCGAAGCGGATGCTGCTGCGCGGACCGGGGTAGATGCTGTATGTGTCGCCGGCAGCCCATGTACGGAAGCGCGAATCGCGCAGTGGGTCACGAGTCCAGCTGTTTACCGACCAGCGCAGATAGCCGTCGTAATCGCCTGCTACGGCATGTATGCCTATCCATGCAGCATCGGCAGGGTTAGAGAACGAGAATGTGCCGGGGAACGGATCCGTGCAGCAAGTGTAATAGGTGCTGATCTGTCCCTTCGCACGGCGCTCCTTCAGAACGTTCTCCGGGAAGCGTGCACCGTAAGGGATGCAGAGATAGTAGAGATCGGCCTGTATCTCGTCGTGATAGTTGCCGGCAAGCGTAATCTTGAAGTCAGGATCGGCTTCCTTTATCACCTTTATAGCCGCCTGCATAGCCTCCATCGAGCGCTCGTCCATAGAGATGGCGGTCTTCTCGAACCAGCCTTTTTGCTTCAGATGGCGGGCGAAATCGCGCAGGAAACTACCCCAGTAATCGGCGTATGCCTCATCACCAGGCTCTGCTTTGATGAACTGTACGCGGTTGGTAGCCTCGTCATAGTAGTCGAAACTCAGTTCCCAGGGTATCATGGTGTAGCAGGAGATGAGTCCCTTCACACCTATTTCGTTCATCATAAAGTCGACCCAGCGGTCGAACACCGCATAGTCGTACTTCCATGAACCGTCCAAACGCTTGATGCGTGTCACCATACTGTCGAAGTGATCCTCGGTTTGTCCGTTCCACGGCTTGTGCATAATGCTGGCTGTTATGGACGAGAGTCCGGCATCAGCCACCATTTTCATTATCGGACGCATTGCATCGAAGTGTTCCTTGCTCCACAACGGCACCTTATAGTAGCGTGCTACGGCATACGGGTTCTGCCACAGGTCGAGGTTCAAGTGCCACTCGCGCGGACTGGGTAGTGTGCGGTTCACGACCTGTAGGCTGAGATTGAGCACCTTGTCGTCCATTCCGCCGCCACGCACGGTGATTGTGCCGGTGTATGTGCCGGGTTTGGCATCCTCCGGCACCCACACGTTCACCCACAGAGGCTGCGCCGTCTTGCGCTGCACGGGCAGCCACTTGTTGATGTCGAGCGCGTCGGCAACGATAGACGAGTCCCACTCTGCCTTGTTCTCGCGGCATCCGCAGCCGCCCTTGCCGTCCTTGTTCAGCTCGTCGGTCATCACGTAGCGCACGAAGTGGGAGCGCACCTTCGAGGCAGGAATAACGTTTGCGCCCGAACGCAGGTCGCTCACGAGCATCTCCACATCGTTCAGATCAGTATTCGTCCAGAGTACAGCCTGTGCATTTACGCGCTCGCCACGCCATGCCTTCAGCGTGCAAGCGTTGCTGAGTTTCGCAAGCTGCGGCACATGATGCTTGCCGTAGCGCACGTCGGTTGATGCCCAACTGAGCATTACGGGCGACTTCATTGCAGCCCACTTGGCATCCGCGTCGTGCGGCTTGGTGTCCGTCAGCTCCTCGTATTGACCCAACGGGAACTCCTCTGCCTGCATACTACGCTGCGCAGAAGCGGTGAGCGCACAGAAGAGCAGACCCGAAGAAAGCAGATAATGTCTTACGTTCATTGTTATTGTTTTGAGATTAGTTATTATTCTTAATATAATTTTGCTACTGTTGGGGGTGTGCCGTGATAGAATGAGCATGTAATGTCGCACCTCTTATGGCGTGCGTCGGTCGGTGCGGACGTCTGCGTCGGTCGGTGCGGACGTCTGCGTCGGTCGGTGCGGATGTCTGCGTCGGTCGGTGCGGATGGCAGAAACCTAATATAATGGTCATTATATCTTGAGATAAACCCACATTGACATGCAAATATACAGAAAATAAATGGTATTGCTGCGATTTGCGTGCATAAAAAGCCAATAGCCTACTGGTAATGCCTTAATATATAAACAAAAAACAGAAAGGAGAAGCCATTGATTGACTTCTCCTTTCTGTATTATAGTATTTGCTGGAGCTTGCGCCGTTAGTTGTTGACACTGCCACCAACGATGTCGAGCAGCTCGCTCGTGATGGCTTGCTGGCGACTCTTGTTGTATTGCAGATTGAGCTCGCGCAAAATCTCGTCGGCATTGTCCGTAGCGGTCTGCATGGCAACCATACGTGCGGCGTGTTCGCTGGCGATGCTATCAAGCAATGCCGTGTACACCATCAGGTGCAAGTACTTCGGGATGAGCTTCGTGAGCACTGTGTTCATGTCTGGCTCTACGAGGAAGTTGTCGTTCAGCGGAACGGCCTCCTTGTGTTCACTCTTCCTCTCCTCCTCCTTGCGCTTGATGTACTCCTGCGCCTTCTTTGTAATGACGTTGGATGTCAGGTCGCGCTCGTGGTCGCGCTTCAGCTCCTCCTCGATGTCAATCGGCAGGAACGGCTTGCGTGTGAGAATCTGCGAACCAGCACTCTTGAAGTGGTGGTAAATCATCTCTACGCGGTCGTACTCGCCGCTGATAAACTTCTCGCCCAGCTCGCGCGCTATGGTGATGCAGTCGTTGGCGTTGGGCTTCTCGGCAAGCGCAGTGAAGTCGCCAGCCACGTTAAGCCCCATCTTAACTGACTTCTCAGCCACCTTGCGGCCTATCGGGTAGATTACGATGTTCTCCTTGCCCAATTCGGAATACTCGTCCACAACGTGCTGCAGGAGGCGTATAACGTTGGCGTTGAAGCCTCCACACAGGCTGCTGTTAGACGCATATACCACCAATGCCACACGCTTCACCGGTCTCACCTCGTTGAGCACCGTGCGTGCATCGGTCTCCGATGCAAGGAATGTCTTGAGGATATGTTCCAAGAGAGTCTCGTACGGAAGCATATTCTCAATCATTGTCTGCGCATGATGCAGCTTCGAGGAAGCCACCATCTTCATCGCACTCGTAATCTTGCGGGTGCTGTTGACAGATGATATTCGGTTTTTAATCTCTTTGAGCGACGGCATAAGCAATTAGTTTTTATACTGACCAGCGATGTCTGCCATTGTCTGTTCGATGACAGCGGTGAGTTGATCGTCAAGCTTACCACTTCCGAGTGCTTCGATAACGTCCTGATGAACAGAGCGCATCTTCTCAAGGAAGGCATCCTGACACTCACGCACCTTCTCTACTGGCACAGCGTGCATCAATCCGTGCGTACCGCAATAGATGATAGCCACCTGCTCGCCTACAGGCATCGGTGAATACTGAGGCTGTATGAGGAGCTGGTTGTTCTTACGTCCGCGGTCGATAGTCATGGCTGTCACGGCATCCATGTCGCTTGAGAACTTAGAGAATGCCTCAAGTTCGCGATACTGAGCCATATCAATCTTCAGCGTACCAGCCACCTTCTTCATACTCTTGATCTGAGCCGAGCCACCTACACGTGATACGGAGATACCTACGTTAACGGCAGGACGGAAGCCCTGGTTGAAGAGGTCACTCTCGAGGTAGATCTGACCATCGGTGATAGAGATAACGTTGGTCGGGATGTAAGCCGACACGTCACCAGCCTGAGTCTCGATGATAGGAAGCGCAGTGAGCGAACCACCACCCTTCACGTGTCCCTTCATACACTCCGGCAGGTCGTTCATCTGCTCTGCCACCTCCTGCTGGTCGTTGATGCGTGCAGCACGCTCCAACAGACGGCTGTGCAGGTAGAACACGTCGCCCGGGTAAGCCTCACGTCCAGAAGGACGGCGCAGGATGAGCGACACCTCACGGTAGGCAACAGCCTGCTTCGAGAGGTCGTCGTACACTACGAGAGCCGAGTAGCCACGGTCGCGGAAGTACTCGCCGATGGCAGCACCGGCGAACGGTGCGTAGTACTGCATGGCAGCCGGGTCGGCAGCCGTAGCCGCAACAACGATGGTATAAGGCATAGCACCATGCTGCTTCAAGTTCTCAACAAGAGCCGCAACGGTAGATGCCTTCTGTCCGATTGCCACATATATACAATATACGGGCTTGCCAGCCTCGTAGAAACTCTTCTGGTTGATGATGGTGTCGACAGCAATGGCAGTCTTACCGGTCTGACGGTCGCCGATGATAAGCTCACGCTGACCGCGTCCGATAGGAATCATTGAGTCAACCGACTTCAAACCTGTCTGCAGCGGTTCCTTCACCGGTTGGCGATAGATCACACCAGGAGCCTTGCGGTCCAGCGGCATCTCAAAAGAGTCGGTAAGGTCGATTTCGCCCTTGCCATCAATGGCCTGACCAAGAGGATTGATGACACGACCGAGCATATTGTCGTTCACGTTGATTGACGCAATACGCTTTGTACGCTTCACAACCATGCCCTCCTTGATGCCGTCGGTAGAACCGAGAAGCACACAACCAACGTTGTCCTCCTCCAGGTTCATCACGATAGCCATTGTGCCGTTCTCGAATTCGAGAAGCTCGTTGGCTTCAGCGTTGCGCAAACCATAGATACGCGCTACGCCGTCGCTCACTTCGAGCACAGTGCCCACCTCGTCGAACTTATTGCCGTTGTTAAGGCCTTTAAGCTGCTCGAGGAGCACCTGTGACACTTCGCTTGGTTTAATTTTATCTGACATAGAAATTAATCTTTATTTAATTAAGCTGCGACAATATGGTGTTGAGCTGCGACTTCACGCTTGCGTCCATACGATAGGTGTCGTACTCGAGTACGAATCCGCCTATGAGTTCGGGCTTCACATTGGTCTTAAACTCAACAGTGCCATTTGTCTTACTTTCTACCAACCGACGCAACTTAGCCTCTGTCTGCGAGTCGAGAGTTGTGGCGGTAGTTAATTTAGCACTAATTAGATTGTTATGCTTTCTGTACAACGTAATAAACGAGTTAGCTATAAATTGCATGATACGCTCACGTCCCTCCTTCAGTACGAGTCCGAAGAACGTACGTGTGAGTTCGCATGAAGCGCCACCTGCCGCAGCTATCAGCAAGTCTCCCTTCTGCTGTCTCGACAGCATCGGATTGTCTATGGTAGCCTTGAACTGCGGCACCTTGGCATAGCTTTCCAACACCGTGAGCATATCGTTGTACACACGGTCGGACACACCTGCCTCAATGCCAGCCTTAAGCAAGGCTCGAGCATATCTTACCGATATTAATCCTAAATCCATAGCCTACACTTATTTATTATTTAATGTAACCTCGTCAAGCATCTGATTAATATAATCCATCTGTGCTGCATCAGTGCCGAGCTTCTTTCTGAGAATCTTCTCCGAAACCTCAACACTCAATATGGCTACTTGCTCGCGGAGCTCGCTGATAGCAGCTTGCTTCTGCGCCTCGATTTCGGCTTTAGCCTCACTAAGGATGCGTGCACTCTCCTCTCGCGCCTTCTCCTGAGCTTTCTCCACAATAGCATCACGAGTGGTAGCAGCCTCTTTCAGTATAGAGGCTTGCTTCTCTCGTGCTTCCTGAAGCATAGCCTCACTCTCTTGCTTGATGTTCTCGAGTTGTGAAGCGGCCTGTTCTGCCTTCTTCAAGCTCTCGTTGATGTACTTGCTGCGCTTGTCGACCATTGCAATAATGGCAGGGAAACCCTTGCGCGACAGTACGAAGTAGACCACCAGGAATGCCAGCAGCATCCAGAAGAGGAGTCCGAGTTCAGGAGTTAGTATTGATGGTAATTTATCAAAATTCATTTGCTATAATTTACACGATGACCTGTTCCTACTTGATAAGGAAGGCGCAAGCTACGATGGCAAACAGAGCACAACCCTCTACGAAAGCAGAGGTAAGAATCATGTTTGTCTGGATTTTGCCAGTAGCCTCTGGCTGACGAGCGATAGCATCCATTGCGCTGCTACCAATCTTACCAATACCCAAACCTGCGCCGATTGTTGCAATACCTGCTCCGAGACCGCAGCCCAGCTGTGCCAGACCTTCAGCAGCCAAAAGTGATGAAATAATCATAGTTCTTTAGTTTTTTAAATTATTATTTTTTACTGTTAATATTTATTCTCTTAAGCTTTTAAGCCTCTGCCTCCTCGTCTTTCTGAGCCAGTCCGATGAAGACCGCACTCAGCAGCGTGAAGACATAAGCCTGAATGAATGCTACAAGCACCTCAAGCATGTTCATGAACAGCATCATGATGACGCTCACGGTGTTCAGTCCGATACCATAACCAACGCCCATCGACCATCCGAGGAAGATGACGCAAGTGAAGCTAAGGATAATTGCGTGTCCTGCCATCATGTTGGCAAAGAGACGCACCATGAGAGCGAACGGCTTTGTGAACACGCCGAAGAACTCTATCACTGGCATCAATGGCACCGGAGCCTTCAGAAACACCGGTACGTGCGGCCAGAAGATATCCTTCCAGTACTCCTTGTTGCCGAACAGGTTGATGGCAATCATCGTACACATAGCGAGGAAGAACGTGATGTTGATGTTACCGGTCACGTTAGCTCCACCTGGGAATATCGGGAGAAGTCCCAACAAGTTGGTTGTGAAGATGAAGAAGAACACTGTGAGCAAGTATGGAGCGAACGGCTTGAAGCGTTTCTCGCCGATTGCTGCCTTGATAACATCATCGTAGATAGTCATAACGAACATCTCCATCAAACCGACAAATCCTCTCGGAGCCTCGCTCTTCTCGTCTCTGTTCTTGTACCAACGTGCACAATAGAGGAACACCGCTATAAGCACGAACACAACAATCCATATTTGTGCTACGGTTTTTGTTATGCTCAGGTCGAGCGGTCTTACGCTTGTGCCGTCGGGCATCTTCTCGTAGATCTTGCCATGATGCTCAGCGTCAAAGAAGTAGTTGGCGGGCAGATTCTCCGCAGTACACAGCGTCCAGTCGCCTGTAGCCGAACTGCGTACGATTATAGGCAATGGTATGCTTAGACTCTTTCCTTCATACGAAGCGATATGCCACTCGTATGAGTCGGAAAGGTGCTCAAGAACCATCTCCGGTATGTCGATCTGTCCCTCTTTCTGATGCGAGGCGTTAGCCGCGAGCGGCATGAGCATCACCACCAGGAGTACGATTAATGACCTTATCTGTTTCATTATTTTATTTGTTTTCATTGTCACACGATGTGTGAGAATTTGATATGCGCGCGAAGAACACTGAGTGGTGTATCATTATGGTAAAATAGTAACCCATGAACACCAGGCAGTACTCCATCATCGCGTCACGACCTACCACGAAGTAGCACACAACTAAGGTTGCCAATGCCAACAACATACGAAAGCCCGACACTGCGGTGTAGAATGTGGGCAAGCCGTCGTCGCCTGCCTGTCGCACCTTGCCCCATACGAGAGCATCGACTGCCTCCACCACCACTGCGAACGACAATGCGACAATGGTAGGCACTGTAAGGTTGCCTACGTTTGTCAGCAATGAGAGCAGTGCGGGTATCAGCGTGACCACTGCCAGGAGGCAAAGCGACTGCAGTATGTATCGGCGACTGATGCCTTTGATTTCTTCTTTCAACATGTCATTGTACGTTTCGTCAGAGTTCAACACAGATGTTCACGTTGTTCTTCTGCACTTCGACGAAACCGCCGTTAACCATCTGTTCGTGTCTGCCTTCAGAGTCTTGATAGACCAGCCTTCCCTTTTCGAGTGTGGAGATGATGGGCGCGTGGTTGACGAGGATTTCGAACTCGCCGCTTGTGCCGGGAACGACAACGCGCTCCACTGCTCCGTCAAATACCACCTTTTCGGGGGAAACGATTTTCAAATTCAAACTCATAGATACAAAACATTAATGATGATGTTAACCCTTGGCTGCCTCAAGCAGTCGCTTACCCTTAGCAATAGCGTCCTCGATGGTTCCCACGTTGAGGAATGCCTGCTCTGGCAGGTTGTCTACCTCTCCGTCGAGAATCATGTTGAAGCCCTTGATGGTGTCCTCGATAGAAACCATCACGCCCGGTATGCCGGTGAACTGCTCGGCTACGGCGAACGGCTGTGAGAGGAAGCGCTGAACGCGACGTGCGCGGTTCACGGTGAGTTTGTCCTCGTCAGAGAGCTCGTCCATACCAAGGATGGCGATGATGTCCTGCAACTCCTTGTAGCGCTGCAAAATCTGCTTCACGCGCTGTGCACACTCGTAGTGAGCTTTGCCCACGATGAGCGGATCGAGGATACGCGATGTAGAGCCTAATGGGTCGACAGCTGGATAGATACCAAGCTCGGTAATCTTACGCGAGAGCTCGGTTGTAGCGTCGAGGTGTGTAAATGTTGTGGCTGGAGCAGGGTCGGTCAAGTCGTCGGCTGGCACATACACCGCCTGTACTGATGTGATAGAACCCTTCTTTGTAGAAGTGATGCGCTCCTGCATCTTACCCATCTCGCTGGCAAGTGTAGGCTGATAACCCACAGCTGACGGCATACGGCCGAGCAGAGCCGACACCTCAGAACCTGCCTGTGTGAAGCGGAAGATGTTGTCGATGAAGAACATGATGTCGGCTGCTTCGCCGTCCTTGCCTCCATGGTCGCGGAACTCCTCTGCCACGGTAAGTCCTGAGAGCGCAACAGAAGCACGTGCTCCTGGCGGCTCGTTCATCTGTCCGTAGACAAGTGTCGCCTGACTCTTCTTTAGTTCCTCTGGGTCGACGAGCGAAAGGTCCCATTTGCCCTCCTCCATCGCCTTTCTGAACTTCTCGCCGTAGCGTATTACGCCCGACTCAAGCATGTCGCGGATAAGGTCGTTGCCCTCACGTGTACGCTCGCCTACGCCGGCGAACACCGAGTAGCCGTTGTGTCCCTTGGCGATGTTGTTGATAAGCTCCATGATGAGCACGGTCTTGCCTACGCCGGCACCGCCGAACAGACCGATCTTACCACCCTTCATGTAAGGCTCGAGGAGGTCGATGACCTTGATACCCGTAGCGAGCATCTCCTTGTGTGTAGACAGGTCTTCGAACTTCGGAGCCTCGCGGTGGATAGGATAAGCGCCCTCCATATCGAGCTTGCTCATACCATCAATAGGCTGACCGATTACGTTCATCATACGGCCCTTGATTTGTTCACCTGCCGGCATAAGGATAGCGTTGCCTGTAGGCACCACTTCCAAACCGCGTTGCAAACCGTCGGTGTTGTCCATTGCTACGCAACGAACCGTGTCCTCACCGATGTGCTGCTGAACCTCAATGATAAGCTCCTGTCCGTTAGGACGCTTGAGCTTCAGCGCTTCGTGTATTTTAGGCAGTACCTCTTCTGCGTTCTTACCAGCCGTATCGAAGTAAACGTCGATAACCGGACCGATAATCTGTGAGATGTGCCCATTGAGTTGTGACATACTATATTTATTTAAATTTTTAATTCCGTTGCAAATATATTAATTCCGCTGCAAATATAACAACTATATCGTTATAGAAAAAACTATTTAATATTTATTGTACTTTCTTGCACCAAATCAACCAATACCGTGGTGGGTTTTTACCACTATTGTTAGATACTGAGCTCGTCGAGCACCTGGATGAGCTTGCGGTCGAACGGCTTGTCGCTGCGGATAGCCTCGCTCAGTGGCACGTAGACAATCTCGTTGTTGCGCACGCCGATCATCACGTTGCGTTGTCCCTGCATGATTGCTTCGATAGCGCCAACGCCGGTGCGCGATGCGAGGATGCGGTCGTGTGCCGACGGGCGTCCGCCGCGCTGCAAGTGGCCGAGAATAGACACGCGCACGTCGTACTGCGGGAACTCGTTGCGCACGCGCTCTGCGTAGTACATGGCACCGCACTTCGGGCTTTCAGACACTATGACGATGCAGCTCTTCTTCGACTTGCGTATGCCGCGCTCCATGAAGCGTGCCAACTGGTCGACATCGGTAGAGTCCTCGGGGATGATGGCAGCCTCAGCGCCGCTGGCGATAGCCGAGTTCTGTGCGAGGAAGCCTGCGTCGCGGCCCATCACTTCGATGAAGAAGATGCGCTCGTGGCTCTGCGCTGTGTCGCGGATGCGGTCTACACACTCTACGATAGTGTTCATTGTGGTGTCATATCCGATTGTAGAGTCGGTGCCGTAGAGGTCGTTGTCGATTGTGCCGGGCAGACCGATGCAGCAGACGTCGTACTTCTTAGCGAACTCCATTGCGCCGGTGAGCGAGCCGTTACCGCCGATTACGACGAGGGCGTCGATGCCGTGTGCCTGCATCTGCTGGTAAGCCTTCTCCTTGCCTTCGTCTGTCATGAACTCCTTTGAGCGTGCTGTCTTCAGGATTGTACCGCCCGACATGATGATGCCGCTCACGTTCTCTGTAGTGAAGTCTTCTATCTCGCCATTGATAAGTCCGTCGTATCCTCGATAGATGCCTTTTATATTATATCCGTTACAAATACCTGCACGTGTCACCGCTCTGATGGCGGCGTTCATTCCCGGTGCATCGCCACCTGAGGTGAGCACACCGATTGTCTTTATTCTTGCCATTGTTATCAAATTATTATATTGGTTTGGGTTCTTTTTTCACCTTATTATATATATAGCGAGCTCTCCCCGCCTTACATCAGCATGATGTACATAGCGACGAGTCCTACAGTGGCAGCTGCGAATGCCACCAAGCCTACATTTCTGAAGTACCAGCCGAGCGGTATGCGCTCCATCTTCATCAGCGCCAATCCGGTGATGCTTCCGATACACAGGATATTGCCGCCTACCGCCGAGGCGTATGCCATCATCTTCCAGAACGCACCGTTTTGCGCATACACTGTCGCCTGCACGCTGTCAGCCACATCGCGCAGCGACACCATCGTCATGAGCGACATAAAGTTGTCGAGCACGCTGCTGAGCATCTGTGTGAAAAATCCGAGCACGAGCAGATTGCTCATGTATCGGTCAACTAACTGCGCCATGTACGCTGCCACACCGGTCTCTCTCACGAAACCTACGATGAGCATTATGCCGAGCACGAAGAGCATCATCTGTATCACGCCGTACTGCAACACGCGCGGCACACGACGTTGTATCATCTCGTCGGTGTTCATCAGTTTGCGGTTCACAATCTCGTTCACTATCCACAGAACGCAGAGCACGCAGAGTGCTCCGAGGAACGGACTGAGTTTCGTGATGCTGTGGAACGTGGGGATAAACCATAGTCCGCCGATGCCCACGAAGAGCATCACGACGCGCTGCCATACGTTAAGACGTGTGTCGTCGCCACGATACGGGAGCACTATCCATTGTGTCTCGATGCGTGTAGGTAGCTGTCTGCCTATCCAGAAGATGGGCACGAGCCACGCTATGAGACAGGGCAGAGCCATCGAAGCCGAGAAATTGGAGGCGGTGACGGCACCCATATTCCACAGAACGATGCCCGAAGGGTCGCCGATAACGGTGAGCGCACCGCCACAGTTGGCGGATATCACTATGGCACAACCGAGCAGCACACGCTGCCGCTGCCGTATCACGACATCGTGCATAATGGTGAGCATCATAACGGTTGTGGTGAGGTTGTCGAGGTTGGCTGATATGAGGAACGTCACAACGGAGAGTGTCCACAGCATACGCTGACTGCTACGTGTGCGCAGCAGCTGTGAAATAAAGTCGAAGCATCCGTTGTTCTGCAATATCTCTACGATAACCATCGTAGCAAGCAAAAAGAGCACTATCTCTGAAGCCTTGCCTACATACTTGAGGAACACGTTGTAGGCTATGAACTGCTTCACGTCTGCCGACGACGACTCGGCTCCACCGAGGAACGTAGCATAGTCGACGGCGTGCTGCCCCATCACAAAGTCGGCACCGAAACAGACATAGAGTATCCAGCCAAGTGTACCTACAAAGATGGCAACCGCAGCTTTGTTGATATTGGTGTACTTTTCTGTAGCAATCAGAAGAGAACCAATAATTAATACCGTAACGATTAATAGTATCATAATGCAGTCTTCCTACAAGGGTTTTAGTGATTGCAAAGGTACAAAAATCTTTGGATTATACAAGATTTCATTCTTTTTTTATCTAAAAAGCAGTAACTTTGTAGCACTAACATCAATTTTAAAACACACATTATATGGCATACTGGTTTGTTTTCTGTCGTGGAGACGTGCTTCTGGAACGACGCACCGACGGCACTCACACCATTCCGAGTGGCGAGCAGCCTCCCATCGGCGTGACATCAGACACTCACATCCTTAACGTTTCGCCTATGGACGACGGCACCCCGGTGAAGGCTTTCGCCATCGACGAGGTGGAGGGCGACCCACGCTACGAGATGTGCGGACTGCGCCAATCGTTCTACAAACTCCCGCTGCCGCTCTATCTGAAGGCTGGCAAGGCGCAGGAGCTACTCTACTGGGACCGCAACACGCGCTTCTGTGGCGTATGCGGTGCGCCGATGGAGATGGACACCGACATATCGAAGCGATGCCCCAACTGCGGCAAGACAGTGTGGCCGCAGCTCGCCACGGCTATCATCGTGCTCATAAACCGCGGCGACGACCTGCTGCTGGTGCACGCGCGCAACTTCAAGACCGACTTCTACGGCTGCATAGCCGGATTCGTAGAGACGGGCGAGTCGCTCGAAGAGGCGGTAAGACGCGAGGTGATGGAGGAGACGCAACTCAAGATAAAGAACCTGCGCTACTTCAAGTCGCAGCCCTGGCCCTACCCTTGCGGACTGATGGTGGGCTTCTTCGCCGAATACGAGAGCGGCGAGCTGAAGCTACAGGACGAGGAACTCTCGCGCGGCGGATGGTTCAACAAGCACTCGCTGCCTACGATACCCGAGAAACTGAGTCTGGCACGTATGCTTATCGACGATTGGCTGGAGAGGAATATGTAGAGGCGAAGGTTGGCATAGCTAATTGCAGAAGGAGGGTGTGCAAAAAGTCGTAAGCGGTACGCCCCGAAGGGGCAGAAGCACATAGCCCAGGGCAACGCCCTGGGTTAAAAGGCACACACGGACAATACGCCCTGTAAGGGCAAAAGCTTAATTATTAAGGTGTTGCCCTTACAGGGCGCAGTGCTCAATCATATATCCCAACACCCAGGGCGTTGCCCTGGGCTATGTGATAGTTGGGCTTTCAGCCCGCATTAATTGAGTTTTGACACACCTTCTCCTACAGTTAAGCCATCGGATACCGGACGCAATCTGATCGGACGGCGGACGCAATCTGATCGGGTGGCGGACGCAATCTGATCGAGTGGCGGACGCAATCCGATCTGGCGGCGGACGCAATCCGATGACAAAAGTAGGGCTGCGACATCAGAAAAGACACACCGAGAGACAGACATCGGTTTAATTTTTGACTCATAAAACACGATACGAACATGAAACAGATAGGTTGGGGATTTATAGGTTGCGGAGAAGTGACCGAGAAGAAGTCGGGACCGGCATTCAACGAGGTGCCCGGCTCGAAGGTTGTGGCGGTGATGAGCCGCAACGAAGCGAAAGCGAAGTCGTACGCCAAGCGACACGACATAAAGCGATGGTACACCGACCCACAACAACTCATCGACGACCCGGAGGTGACGGCGGTATATATCGCTACGCCACCATCGAGCCATGCCACCTTCGCCATCATGGCGATGAAGGCGGGCAAGCCTGTGTACATCGAGAAACCGTTGGCAGCGAGCTACGAGGACTGCGCACGCATCAACCGCATCAGCGAGATAACGGGCGTGCCGTGCTTCGTGGCTTACTATCGTCGCTATCTGCCTTACTTCAAAAAGGTGAAGCAGATCATAGACTCGGGCGAGATCGGCACGGTGACGAACGTGCAGATACGCTTCGCGGTGCCACCACGCGACCTCGACTACAGCGACTCGCACAACCTGCCGTGGCGTCTGCAGCCCGACATAGCTGGCGCAGGCTACTTCTACGACCTTGCACCGCATCAGCTCGACTTGCTGCAGGAGATATTCGGCATCATCACACGTGCTCATGGCTACTGCTCTAATCGTGCGCATCTGTACAAGGCGGAGGACACGATAAGTGCGTGCTTCTACTTCGAGAACGGACTGCCGGGCAGCGGCTCGTGGTGCTTCGTGGGCCACAAGAGCGCAAAGGAGGACTGCATAGAGGTGATTGGCGAGAAGGGAATGCTCTCGTTCTCGGTGTACAACTACGACCCTATACAGCTCGTGACGAGCAATGGGAAAACGAGCATCGTGGTGCCCAATCCGCCATACGTGCAACTGCCTATCATCAAAGCCGTTATAGAGCATCTACAGGGCACTGGCATCTGCACCTGTACAAGCGTGAGTGCTACGCCCGTAAACTGGGTAATGGATCGCATCTTGGGCAAACTGTAATACTTAAACTACAACATCCATAGATACATAATGAGACTATACGCCGTCATACTCTGCCTTGCTATACACGCAAGCATACAGACCTCAGCACAGACACCTGCCGACAGCTGCGGCATGGTGGCTTCAACTGACTCTGCCGCTACGTACGTAGTAGACGACACGTTGGCGACAGACTCAATCACAACGCCTTCACCGCAAAAGAAGACACCGTTTTTCAAGAAGGTGGGAAACGCATTCGTGCGTCTGTTCGAGTGGTTCTCGGACGTGGACACCACCTATATCGAACCGCAGAAGTACAACTATGCAGCGATGATACAGAACACCAACACCTACGAACGCTATCGCATAACAAGCTCGCAGGGCAACGACTTCACATTTGCCCCCGAACCGAAGATAAAGTTCGGACCTTACTTCGGTTGGCGTTGGTTGTTCCTCGGCTACACCGTAGACTTCAACGAATTGGGTAAAAAGAGTAGAAGTACGGAGTTCGACTTGAGCCTGTACACCGGCATGTTTGGTATCGACCTGTTCTACCGCAAAACCGGAAGCAACTACAAGATTTCGTACGCCAGCTTCGACTCTAACAACTCTATCAACACGCGCCCACTTAAGAACATCGATTTCGACGGCATCAACGTAGGCATCAAGGGCTTCAACCTCTATTATATCTTCAATCATCGACGCTTCTCCTACCCTGCCGCATTCAGTCAGAGCACCATACAACGCCGCTCAAGCGGTTCGTGGCTCTGCGGATTGGGCTATACAAAGCACTCGCTGAAAATAGACTGGGACAAACTCTACACCACCGTTGCCAACCGTTTGGGCGAGGACGTGGCGGAACGATACATGGACAGCAACCTGAAGATGAAGGAGATAAAATACACCGACCTTTCCGTGTCGTGCGGATACGCTTACAACTGGGCGTTCGCCCACAACTGGCTGGCGGCGGCTTCACTGTCGATGGCGTTAGGCTACAAGAACGCTACTGGCAATGAAAACAGCGACGTGCTCTCATTCCGCGACTTCAGCATGGACAACTTCAACATCGACGGCGTGGGACGCTTCGGCATCGTGTGGAACAACATGAGATGGTTCGCCGGCATGAGCGCAATCGTACACTCGTACAACTACAAGAAGCCACGATTTTCAACGAACAGTATGTTCGGAAGTCTGAACATATACTTCGGATTTAACTTCAACAGGAAGAAGTAACACTATACATTAAACACAAACAGCATGAAATCAATCGTATTCACAATAATAGCCGCAGCAATGCTAACCACGCAGTGCTATGCTGCGACGAACGACAGCGCACTCGTGATGCAACACATCGCAAAGGCACAAAAATACCGCACATCCATGCCAACGACAACCAATGCCGACATACAGCGCCGGAAGCTGCTGCTACATATAGCACGCGGTTTTCTGGGCATACCATACGTGGCAAAGACGCTGGAGGTAAACCCAAAGGAGAGTCTTGTGGTCAATCTGCGCCAGCTCGACTGCACCACATACGTAGAAAACGTGCTCGCCGTGTACGAGTGCGTAAAGAACAACCGCACCTCCTACGCTGATTATCTCTACTTCCTGCGTATGATACGCTACGTTGGCGGCACGGTGTCCTACCCTACGCGTCAGCATTACTTCACAGAGTGGATAGAGGAGAACACTAAGAAGGGCTTCGTGCGCGAAGTGAATACCCCGAATCCACCATTCAACACCCGACAAACGCTCCGCATCAACTTCATGAGTACACATACGGAGGCATACCCGATGCTGAAGAACAACCCGGAAATGGTGAAACCGATAGCCCAGATGGAGCAACGCCTGTCGGGCAAGACATATATGTACATACCGAAGGGCGACATCAAAAACACCAGACTGCTGCGGTCGGTGATACACGACGGCGACATCATTGCCATCATAACAAAGAAAAAGGGACTCGACACGTCGCATATCGGCATCGCCGTGTGGCACAAGGACGGACTGCACATGCTGAACGCATCACAGATACACAAGAAGGTGGTGGAGGAGCCGATGACACTGCACGACTACATGCAGAAACATCCGTCACAGGTGGGCATCAGAATAGCACGAATCAACTGACCACCCTCAGGGGGTGCACTTGTCTCAAGTGCACCAACAAAGTTGCATAATGATTAAAAGTTCAGGAGGTGCACTTGTCTCCGCTCGGCTTTGCCGCTTGTCAGAGCAAGAAGTGCACCAACAAAGTTGCATAATGATTAAATTCTGATGGTGCACTTGAGACAAGTGCACCCCCTAAGAGAAAATCACCCCAACGCATCCTTAATATTCCTCATAAGCCCAGCATACTTCGCACGCTTCACCGCACTACCCTTGAACAGCTTGCGATATTCCTCTTCCGTAAGCTTGAGCCAGTCCTCACGCTTCATCGCAAGCAATTCGTCGGAAGGCTGCAGCTCGGGGGTCGTATTGGGCACAGCGAACCTATTCCACGGACAAGCCGACTGGCAACGGTCGCATCCATATATATAAGGAGCGAGCTTTGAAGCAAGATCTTCCGGAATATCACCACGATTTTCTATCGTCTGATAGTTCAGACATAGCCTGCCGTCGAACTTACAGGTTTCGCCGTCAGCGTTGCGCTGCAACGCCTGTGTAGGACAAGCCTCGACACAGCGGTTGCACGTGCCACAACGCGAGTGCATCGGCTCGTCGTACTCCACTTCTACGGGCAGAAACAGCTCGCCAAGGAAGAACATCGAACCAGCGCGAGGAATGATGAGTTGATGATTGCGCCCTATCCAACCCAATCCGGCACGCACAGCCCAATAACGTTCGAGCACGGGGGCGGAGTCGCAGAAAGCACGTACTTGATCGTTCAACTCCAATCCAAGACGCTCTGCCAATTGGGAGAGCTTCTGCTTCACAACATCATGATAGTCCTTACCCAAGGCATACGATGCGAATTGAGGCGCATCTGAGGGCATACAGCGCGACGGGGCGTAGTTGAGTGCCACCGACACAATACTGCGCACACCAGGCACAAGCAGACGCGGATCGAAACGCTTGTCGGGATAGTTCTCAAGATAAGCCATGCTGCCGTTGCAGCCCTCGGCTATCCAACGACGATAGCTATCGACGACACTTTGCTCCACGGCATCCGCCTGCGCTATGCCACAAGCAAAAAAGCCGAGACTTGCTGCCTCGGCTTTTATTTGTTCAGATGTTATGGTTGTTGTCATAATATCAAATAGTTCTGCAGTTCCTATTAGTCGAAAACCTTAAAGCTATAGCCTTGCTCCTTCAGCCATTGCAGCGAACGCGGCAAAGCAGTATGCAGCTTCTCGATACTCTTCAGCGAGTCGTGGAACGTGATGATTGAGCCGTTGCGGGCGTAACGCTTCACATTCTCCACTACATCGTCGGCAGTGAGCCACTTTGAGTAGTCGCGCGTCACAAGATCCCACATCACGATGCGATACTTGCGACGCAGCCACAAATACTCGGCGTGACTCATACAGCCGTGTGGCGGACGAAACAGGTGAGAGCCTATCAGCTCGTTGGCGCGGTTGGTGTCCTTCACGTATGTGCTGGTAAGATGCTTAAATCCTCCCAAGTGATGATACGTGTGATTGCCCACCTGGTGTCCGTCAGCCACTATCTGCTTGTATAGTTCGGGGTACTTGCGCACGTTGTCGCCCACCATGAAGAAGGTAGCGTGTATTCCGAACTCCTTCAGCGTTTGGAGAATGAATGGGGTCGACTCGGGTATCGGTCCGTCATCAAACGTGAGATACACCGAATGGTCGTTATGATCCATTCTCCACGACGCTCTCGGATAGAGCCATCGAAGCCATATTGATGGTTGTTCTATAAACATTATTACCTATTTATTCTCCGTCGTACGGTGCGCCTCCTTTTGCCTGATATACAGCATAGAGGGCATTAACTGTCTTCAAACGCTGATCGGCGAGCGAATGATCACAAGCCTGTGTTATGTCAGCGATATTCTGCATGATGTAGAGCTGACGAAGAACGTCGTTCTGCGACATCATAAAGCGCGAACCTGTGAGCTGCAAGTAGTAGTCGGCATAACTCTTTGCGTCTGCCCACACCTTGTTAAGAATGCGTGCGGCATCCGCTTTCTTGCCGATAAGGGCATAAGCGCGAGCCATATCAGCTGCTCCAGACATGAATGTGTATGGCACATTGTATTCGGGGAGCACCTTCTCTGCCTTGCGAAGCACCTTCTCTGCCTTTGCATTCTGACCCTCAGCAATAAGCTGCATAGCAAGCTGAGCAAGCAAATGGCGGTGGGTGTAGCACATACGCATCACAGTCTCGTCGATGTAGAGTCCTGGCTTGTCGAGTCCGCCCCACTTGAAGCGGTTCATCACATTATTATACACTTTCTCTGTGTCGAAGTTCTTTGCACCTGGTGCCTTAGTATTGAACGGAGTAATGCGGTAAGCTAAGCCCTCCTGCACGAAGTTGTCGCCGAGATTCATGTAATTGTCTGAACCTACAGTTGTAGCTACATACAACGGGCGCTCCCAGTTGCACTGCGCGAGCATCTCAAGCATCATCATATCGTTCTTGTAGATAGCACGCTTGCCTGCAAGCGAGATGACCATACGATCGGGGATAGTGTCGCTTGCCATCATCATTCCTGAACGACGCACTGCCTCCTTATCAATAGTGATGTAAAGCGTGTCGGTCGGAATAACATGCGTGTCGTTGTCCTTAGAGCGCACCCAGTACTTCATTATGTTCTTCACCTCGAACGGCTCGTCGCCGAAAGCAGCACGCGCCTCCTTCGGATACTCGCGGTAGAAATCGAGAAGCTGCTGCTTCATAGCTGGTCTAACCTCAATGTAGTCGTTAGTACCCGAACAGAAGTCTATACGCGGCCATGTGATAGGCACAGAAGGCGAATCGTAAGCCGGACGCTTCATTTGGTCGATGTACCAGTCGGTCTGCAGATAAGAGAGGTTGCAGACACGCGCATCGGTGCGCACGCCCTCTGTCTCCTGATTATACCAAAGTGGGAAGGTATCGTTGTCACCGTTTGTGAAGATGATCGGGTTACCCTTGTCCTGCAATGTCATCAGATAGTTCTGACCGAAGTCGCGGCAGGTGTAACGTCCGCTGCGATCGTGGTCGTCCCATGTCTGCGATGCCATCTGTATAGGTACGAGCAGACAGGCTACGCCTACAACGCCTGCAACGGCTACATCATTGCCCTTGAGTTTCTTCTTGAGCATATCGTAGATAGCCAGCACACCGAGACCGCACCAAATGGCGTATGCGTAGAACGAACCCGCATAAGCGTAGTCGCGCTCACGTGGCTGCTGCGGAGTCTGGTTAAGGTAGAGCACGATGGCAAGACCTGTCATAAAGAACAAGAAGAACACTACCCAGAACTGGCGGATGCCGCGCTGACCGCGCCATGCCTGCCAGAACAGACCGATGAGTCCGAGCAGCAGAGGCAGACAGTAGAACACGTTGTGGCCCTTGTTAGCCTTCAACTCAGCTGGCATTTTGCTTTGGTCGCCAAGCATCCAGTCGTCGATGAACGAGATACCTGTAATCCAGTTGCCATGCTCTGGCTCGCCGTTGCCCTGTATATCATTCTGACGTCCGGCGAAGTTCCACATGAAGTAGCGCCAGTACATGAAGTTGCACTGATAAGAAAGGAAGAAGCGAATATTCTCCATCTGAGTAGGCATCTTCACCATCACAGGCTCGCCGCAGCGGTCGTAAGGCACCTGATTGCCCTCAATGCCACCCATCCAGTTCTCGTAAGCTCCAGCATGAGCCGACGAGTGCATACGCGGGAAGAGCATATTCTGAGCATATATGATCTTGTCCTTATGCGAAACAACAAAGTAAGAGTCCTTCTCATCCTTAGAAGCCTTCTCCTTGCGCTGCCAGATAGCAGCACCTTCCTTGTGCTTCGGCACGCACATATTGCCATCAACGTCGTAAGCCACCTGTGAGGTGTACGCCTGTCCGTAGAGCAATGGTGAGTCGCCGTACTGATCACGACTCAGATACGAACCGAGTGTGAACACATCCTCTGGCGAGTTCTGATCCATTGGAGGGTTAGCAGCCGAGCGGATAACGATGACAGCGTAGCTCGAATAGCCGATCATAAGCATCAGCATACAGAGCAGAGCGGTATTCTTGAAGCGTGCAGTAACCACAGGAACGAGGTCCTTGCCTATCTTCTTGCGATAGTTCAAACCGAAATACAGAGCTACGAGTATCACTAAGCCCAAGACACCTGCACCCCAGGTCATTCCGCGGAACGGTATGCCGAGCATACCTACCGAGAGAACGAACGAGATGTTCTGACGCTTGAAACTCTTGTCAACATACGACTCATAGATAGCCCAAATGACAATGGCTACGAGCAGCACTATATAGATAATCTCGCCAGTATTGAACGGACAGCCGAGAGTGTTGACGAACAGGAGTTCGAACCATCCAGCTACGGTGATGATGCCCGGAACGACACCGTAGAGCACGGCTGCAACGAGCACGAACGAGCCAACAAGAGCAAGTAACGAGCCTTTAAGTTCGATGTGTGGGAAGCGTCGATAACAATAGACAAGCACGATGGCAGGCAGGCAAAGCAGGTTCAACAGGTGGACACCGATTGAAAGACCTGTCATGTATGCGATAAGCACCAGCCAGCGGTCGCTGTGAGGCTCGTCGGCGTGGTCTTCCCACTTCAAGATAAGCCAGAAAACGATAGCTGTGAATGCTGACGAATAGGCGTAAACTTCACCTTCTACTGCTGAGAACCAGAATGTATCTGAGAATGTGTAGATGAGTGCGCCTACCAAGCCTGATGCCTGAATAGCAATAAGCTTACCGAGAGTCATCTCACTCCAATCCTTCAGAATAAGCTTGCGCGCAAGATGCGTGATACTCCAGAACAGGAACAGGATAGTGGTAGCACTTAGCAAAGCACTCATAGTGTTCACCATACGCGCAACCTGCGACGGATCGCTCGCAAACTGCGAGAACAGGTTTGCGGTAAGCATAAAGAAAGGTGCTCCTGGCGGATGACCTACTTCGAGTTTGTAACCCGTTGTAATAAATTCAGGACAGTCCCAGAAACTGGCTGTCGGCTCAATCGTAGAACAATATACGAAGGCTGCCACGAAGAACGTGAGCCAGCCAAGCACATTGTTCACTAATTTGTACTGTTTCATTGAATATTTATATAATATTTGTTTATGCTACCTTTTAATTAGTGTGCGCAAGCACTTTTATCAATTATATTTAGTAAGGTGCAAAGATACAAATTATTATTATTACAAGAAAACAGTTAATGTTATTTAACCTGCGCTCGGAACGAACGTTTCCCAGGTCTGATCGTCATAAAAAACACGTATTTCGGTTATTCGACGCTGCTTCACCTCGCAACTTTTCATCGCGAAACCTGCAACATCACCACTTTTCGCAGCATAGTCTGGTATGGATTGATTAACAGGTGAGTTGTCGGCGTTATTTTGTTCTGTTTTTAATGCCGAATCATAATCAATCAACAGGTCGTTTTCCGACCCATTTTCACCATTCGATTGTTCTGCCTCTTCATCACGCTTCACGAGCATGTCTCCCTTACCGAACATCAACCAGTCGGTAGAGATCTGTGGGAAGCGACTCTTTATCGCGTCAACTATAGCCAGAGTAGGGCGAGTGCGTCCAGTGAAAATACTACTCAAAGTAGCTGGAGCTATTTTCAACTGATCAGCGAAATCCTGTTGAGTGGTTCGCTGCATCTCCATAATTTTCTTAATTCTATCCTTCATTTTATAGTTACTTTTTACGTAAGACATACCAAAAAGTGCTTTTTGGTCGCTTTTTCGTTGCATTTACAAAGTTAAACATATAAATCGACATATACAAACTTTTAAATTAATATTTCAATATCAATATTTCCATTTACATTTACAAAGCTAATATTACAAATTACATTTTACCTCATGCTTTATAGATTTGTAGACACACATTGCTGAATTAGGGCATTTTATATATAAGAATACGTTTAACATTTCGTATTAAATAGCTGATTTTATTTTACTTACAAAACATACATACACAAATAAATAATATACAAATGCACAGATAAGCCTGTATTTCACAAAAACAAGCAAGTTTTTGTGTAACACAAAGTATTATCGTGCACTTTTTCAAGCACTTACGTCAAATCATCGAACTCGCATTAATATAATTATCACACTTGTATAGTATTGATTTGTGAATTTCAAAGCACAAATACACAAAGTTATACGATTTACATTTATATATTTACTTATGCCTTTATGGGTTTACAAACACATATCTACTCACGATTCACGTGTGTAAATATGCAATTCTTTATGTTAAGGTTTACGAAACGTGAATATTGAAGCGTCGAAAATAGCGATTTTTTGCATTTCTGAAAAAATACGAACGAGGATAAAAGCAGCTCAAAAAACAGCCACGTATAAGGGCACAAAAATAGCCTAACTCCTATGAATTGTAAGGAATTAGGCTAAAAAAATAAGGTCTTTCAGAATTTCTATTTTAGAGAAAAACAGCTACAATAACCAGCTATTTTAGTGCAAAATGAAGAAGATTAACTCCCTCATCAGGTCGTCTGTGGAGGTATTTAGACTGTCTAAACCCTTACTTTTGGCATCTGTTTCTCTTATTTTGGCTAAAATCTGGAGAGTCTTCATTGCACTAAAATTGCGCATCCCTACCCTATAGTCTTTCAATCCCCACACCGATTTTAGTTCCAGAAATGCAGCGAGGTTATTGTCGTTGTTTTTATCGGGTGCATAGAATGCCACCATAAGATTTTGGAAGTAGGTATAGAGCAACGGCAGACACGAAAAGAGCGACCCTGCTTTGGGATTTTTATCGAAGTACTTCACAATTTGGTTTGCCTTGAACACGTTGCGCTCTATGATAGCAGTCTTTAGTTCAAAAATGTTAAATTCCTTGCTCACTCCGATTTCGCGCTCCACAACATCCGGTGTCACTCGCCTATCGTCATCCGGAAGCGAGATCATAACCTTGTCGAGTTCCGAAATGAGTCGACTGAGGTCGGCTCCGATATGCTCAGCTATCATCGCAGCCGATTTCGTATCTATTGCCACATGATTTTTCTTCAGATATGCCTCGATGAACGCCGGAAGCTCATAATCGCGCTTTTTCTTGCTCTCGAACACCACTCCAACAGCCTCCGCCTTGCCCACAACCTTCTTTCGGCGGTCGATAGTGCCATTTTTGTAGGCTATAACAAGCACCGTAGACGCCAAAGGCTTCTCAAAATAGCGCTCCAAAGCATCGAGCGACTTCAGTCCTTGCGCCTCCTTCACGATTACCACGCGATGCGCAGCCGGCATGACGGGGTATCCCTTTGCCATGTCTACCACTTGCGCTGCCGTAGTGTCTGCTCCGAACACAACCGTCTGATTAAAGTCACGGTCGTCAGGGTCAAGCACATTGTCTGCTATGTAATCGGTTATTCGGTCGATATAGTACGACTCGTCGCCCATAAGCACGTACACTGGAGCGTATTTCTTAGCTTTGAGGTCGCGCATAATGGTCTCGAATGTGACCGATGATTTCTTTTCTGCCATAATTATAATATAATAAGGTGTAAAAATACGCAAAATACTGTATCTTTGCATAAAATAGGCTGCATCTCAGCAATTCAAGCAAGCTTGATTGCACTCGATTTGCACTATTTTTGCATAAGCAAAATTACAAAAATGATTCGATTAAACCTACCATCTTTCGAAATAAAGTTGTCGGGCACTAAAGAACAGCCTCGCATCTTCGATGTTCTGCGCCACCGCTACGTAGCGCTCACACCCGAAGAATGGGTGCGCCAGCACTTCGTTCACTATCTGATAGAACACAAAGGCTACCCCGCTGCCCTCATGGCCAACGAGATGAGCCTCAGCATCGGCAACAAGAAACTGCGCACCGATAGCGTGCTGTACAACCGCCATCTGCAGCCGCGTATGATAATGGAATACAAGGCGCCTACGATAGAAATAACGCAGAAGGTGTTTGAGCAGATTGCAGCTTACAACCTGTTGCTACACGTAGATTATCTCGTAGTAAGCAACGGTTTGCAGCATTACTGTTGCAAAATAGACTACGAGAAGCGCAACTACAACTTCCTGCAGGACATCCCGAGTTATGAAAGCATAGCGAACGATTGACTTGCAAACAAAGCAAAAGTCATCGTTCACCGGACGCAATCTGATCGGATGGCGAACGCAATCTGGTCGGACGGCGGACGCAATCTGACCGGGTGGCGGACGCAATCTGATCGGACGGCGAACGCAATCTGATCGGATGGCGAACGCAATCCACCGATAAACAGCAAACAAAACCACTATAAAACACATACAATTATGAAAAGAAACATCATCACAACAGCACTTGCGGCAATAGCCACGTGCGCCGTTGCGCAGAACCAGAACATCGCCTATCAGGACCAGAACGTGCGCTTCACCGTGATTACCGACGGAGCAATACGCATGGAATACACGCCCGACGGACAGTTTCTTGACAGCAAGTCGTTCATAGCCGTAGACCGCAGCTACCCTGCCGCAGCATACAAGGTGAAGAACACGCCGAAAACCGTCACTATATCTACCGACCGCTTCGTCCTGTCGTACACCAAAGGCAGCGGAATGTTCAACGAGAAGAATCTTCGCATCTCTTCAACGAAGACGAAGCGGAAGACCGACGGCAAGCAGAAAGCCAACAACCCATACACAACCTCATTCAGCTGGCATCCTGGACTGAAAGACAATGCCAACCTGAAGGGAACCTACCGCACACTCGACGGCTACGATGGCGACACACACCTCGACTCGCACAAGATGCCGCTCGAAGACGGACTCCTCTCGCGCAACGGTTGGACGTTCATCGATGACTCCAACGGATATGTGTTCGACGACTCCGACTGGCAGTGGGTGAGCCACCGACCGAACGAGGGAAAGACACAGGACTGGTATTTCCTCGCCTACGGCCACGACTACAAGAAGGCACTGCGCGACTATACCGAGTTTGCGGGCAAGGTGCCACTGCCGCCGCGCTACGCCTTCGGCTACTGGTGGTCGCGCTACTGGACGTATAGCGACAACGAGCTGCGCAACCTCGTCACGAAGATGCACAACTACGACATTCCGCTCGACGTGCTCGTCGTAGATATGGACTGGCATTATGCCGAGCCCTCACGCGGTGGCTGGACAGGCTACTCCTGGAACCGACGCCTGTTTCCCTCGCCTAAGGGCTTCCTGCAGTGGGCTAAGCAGCAGAATCTGCAGACCACGCTCAACCTGCATCCTGCCGACGGCATAAAACCCGATGAGGATTGCTACCCGGCGATGGCACAGTGGATGGGCATTGACCCTGCCACGAAGAAGACTATAGAGTGGACAGCATCCGACAAGCACTTCATGCAGGGCTGGTACGAGAAGGTGCTGCACCCGATGGAGAAGGACGGTGTCGACTTCTGGTGGCTCGACTGGCAGCAGTGGGGCAACGACAAACAGTTCCCCAACCTCAGCAACACGTGGTGGATCAACTACACTACGTTCACCGACATGGAGCGCAACCGCGACACGCGCCCTATGCTCTACCATCGTTGGGGCGGACTGGGCAACCACCGCTATCAGATAGGCTTCTCGGGCGATGCCATAATAAGCTGGAAATCGCTCGACTTCCAGCCTTACTTCAATTCTACAGCGTCTAACGTGCTCTACGGCTACTGGAGCCATGACATGGGCGGACACATGGGTGCCCACTCTATCGACCCCGAGATGTACATACGCTGGATGCAATTCGGTGCGTTCAGCCCTATTCTGCGCACCCACTCCACAAAGGATGCCGGACTCAACAAGGAGCCGTGGGTGTTCGCCGACCGCGAGCGCGACATCCTGCACGACATAATACGCCAGCGCTACCAGTTCGCACCTTATATATATAGCATGGCACGACGCACCTACGACGATGCCCTGCCGCTCTGTCGCCCGATGTACTACGACTACCCTGAGAGCGAAGAGGCTTACGCCAACCGCAACGAGTATATGTTCGGCGACAATGTGCTTGTCTACCCCATCACAAGCCCTATGCACGACGGCATCTCCACACAACAGGTATGGCTGCCCGAGGGCTGCGACTGGTACGAACTCTCGTCTGGTACGCTCTTACGTGGCGGACAGACCGTTGAGCGCAAGTTCCAGCTCGACGAATATCCTGTCTACGTAAAGGCAGGCTCTGTTCTGCCCGAATACGGCAAGGTGGAGAACCTCAGCCTCAACGACGAACCGATAACCGTAGCCGTCTATCCGGGCAAGGGCGACAGCAGCTTCACGCTCTACGAGGACAACGGCAACGATAAGCACTACGCCCACGAGTACGCCACCACGCTGCTCACCAAGCGCACGCTCAACGACAGCACCATAGCCGTAACCATCGGTGCACGCAAAGGCACGTACAAAGACATGCCTGCCAACCGTCGCTACACACTTAAACTGGTGGCATCGACTGTACCCGCCAGCGTGAAGATAGACGGCACAGAGACGGCTTACACATACGACGGCAACAATCTCTCGGTGCTCATCGACATACCCGAGACCGACTGCGCGAAGGAGAAGACCATCACCATAGCGTTCCCGAAGAACGCTACGCCTGTTGCAGACGGACTCATCGGCAAGTTCCGCCACATACAACAGGGCTGCGTAGCCCTCAAGAATAGCAATCCGGGCTTCGTGTTCAACGAGCAGTTAGGCACAATGGAGTCGACAGGCGTAGCCATCAGCTACGTTCCACAGGAGGCTGAGCAGCGCATCGAAGCGTTCCGCCACAACTATGCCAACCTGAAGCAGGTGTTGTTGGAGAGCGGCATGGAAGAAGCAGAAACAGACAAATTTATACAAAAAGCTTATTAATACAACAAACAACAAAACATGGGAATTGGAAGATGGATTGGCGGTTTTCTCGGCTTTATCAACGGCGGACCGCTTGGAGCACTTGCCGGCTACGCCATAGGCTGGCTCTTTGATAAGGGAGCCGAAGGCTTTAGCAACAACGCCGACAACACGTTCGACAACGGCACGTACAGAAACAGCAACACATACGGCGGCTATTCAGCCCAGCAGCAGTATGAGGGACAGCGCAACTCGTTCCTCTTCTCGCTGCTCGTGCTCGCCTCGTACATCATGAAAGCCGACGGCAGGGTGATGCACTCCGAAATGGAGCTTGTGCGCAACTTCCTGCGCCGCAACTTCGGCGAGATAGCCGTGCGCGAGGGCGAAGAGATACTCCTGCGCCTTTTCGAACGTCAGAAGCAGATGGGCGAAGCGACGTTCAAGAACACCATACGCGAGTCGTGCGCTGAGATAGCGCAGCACATGGACTACTCGCAGCGTCTGCAGCTGCTCAACTTTCTCGTGCTCATAGCGCAAGCCGACGGCGCCGTGCCGCAGAGCGAGATCGACGCCCTGCACTTCGTGGCTGCCAGTCTCGGCATCTCCGCCGAAGACCTCAGCTCGATGCTCAACCTCTCTTCGGGCGGCAACAGCCTCGAAGCCGCATACAAGGTGCTCGGCATCGACTCGTCAGCCACCGACGACGAGGTGAAGGCTGCCTACCGCCGCATGGCACTGAAGCACCACCCCGACCGCGTGGCTACGCTCGGCGACGACGTGCGCAAGGCTGCCGAGAAGAAATTCCAGGAGATAAACGCCGCAAAGGAAACCATATACAAAGCAAGAGGGCTGTGATTTGCATCACAACCCCCTTGTACATACTTTTTCGATATAACTGGTCAAATAAGTGATTACGAGATAAATTCCGCCAAAAGATGTGATTCTATCGGATTTAATTTGTAACTTTGTCATATGCTAGCAAATACTTACTCGGTTGTGTTGCAGCACCAAGTTAAGTGAAAATCCTGACATATGCAAGTCTTTGTAAACAAATGTTTGTCAAGGACTTGCATTTATAACAAATAATTAAGCTGCGAATTTAATGAACACCAATTAAAACCAATGATGATGAAGGCTAATATTTTACGAAAGGGTATGATGCTCGTGGGTGCGCTCACGCTGAGTTTTTCAATCGCTCACGCCACCGACTGGCTTGAGAAAGGTGGAGTGGGGAAGCAAGATGCAAGTGAGGCATCGCTACAGATGCCGCTGCATTTTGAGGCAGGCTACACCCAGTTTCTCGACGATAGCGAGGACGCAGACACAAAAATCGTTACGCCAGTGAGTTGCGGTGTGTATGGCATCAGCACCGACGGCACCGTTTACACACTTCGCTACATTGATGGTGGCACCATTGGTGGCAAAAATGCGTGGAAGGTGGCTGACTTCACCCGAATCCCCCGTATGGAGAAGGAGGGGCTGATTATGTATAAGAACGACAACACTCAGCAGCTCTACCTTATTAAGCCTACCGGCGCGGTGGAGGCTCTGCCCAAGAAATATGTGAATGCCACCAACTTTGTTGACGGCATTGCCGCCGTGGCTACTGCCACTTCGGGCTATGCGTTGAACTGGACTTTCATCGACCGCAGTTTGAAGCCATTCGCCCCAGGTGTGGTGACAAAGCCGATGCAGTTTGGCAAAAATCAATTCACCATTGCTCCGCTTCGTGGCAGTATGCGTGCCGTGTATGTGCCTAACGAGAACGGTTTTGATGGCAGTTGGGGATTCATGAACGGATTGGGAAAAATCGTGATTAAGCCACAATATAGGGAAGTGCGCTCATTCTCCGACAGCATGGCGCTGGTGGTTGAGAAAAACGACGATTTCTATTTTATTGATGTTACGGGGCGCAAATGCTTTGAGCCGAGGAAGGTGGACGAGAACATTTTCCCATCGTCGGTGAGCGACTACGACGGTGGTTTATGCACCATCGCCCCAATGGGGATAGGCGATAATTTCTATGCGCGCTACTACACCACATCGGGCAAGTTGAGCGGTGTGGCATTGTGGGGTTCGGCGCTCCATAACGGTAAGGGATATATGCGCTTTATCGACGAGGCTGAAAACGAGGAATTTCCTTCTGTCCTTATTATCCAGCCCAGCGTTGAGGGCTACGATAAAACTAAAGGCATGAGAATTGAAGCCGACCTACACACCGCAATGTGGGGCACACCATGGTACGACGAGGCAGATGTGGCACACTTCTCCGAAACCGAAACCTCGGAAGTGGGTGTTGGTTCGCACTACTGCTTCCCATGGACGATTGGTGCATTCAGCACCGACGGCTACGCCCCTGCCACCATCGTTTCGCCCAACGGCGACGTCACCTTCGAGGGCCTCATCGACCGCCAAGGCAAATTCCGCGTCGTCTACAAAGTGTATTGATTTAGAAATTAGAAGTTAGAAATTTAATATATCCTTGATATATAGGGCTTTTGTGCTACATTGGCACTCATAAATAAAGGGGCTGTGTCAAAATAGGCGCTGCCTCTTTTACCATATACACACAACAGCTGCAAAGGATATGCCTACTCTATCGTTGCCGACTATTTCATAAATAAAGATAATAAGAAAGCGAAAGATTATCTTGACAGCGCATTATACTACAGCAAGGATGCGGTATCATATAGAGTTGCAGGTTACTACAACAACGCTTTAGGAAACGATGCCAAGGCAGAAGAGATGTGGAAGAAATCCATTGATTGCGACCCGAACTATCTGACTCAAGCAGAAACATGTGAAAAGATAGCGGCTTTATATTACAAAAGAGGCGATTTGAAAAATTACACCCTTTATATGTCGAAGATGTCGGAGGCTAAAGACAGTCTTTATACAAGAAAAAAGAAATATAACATGAGCGAATTGCAGTCGAACATAAATTCGTCACTCTCAATGAAAGACTTGCTGGACACCATAACATCTGCATCTATGGGCATACTTATTATTATATTATTATGTATAGTGGTATTCTCGTTAATGCTACACAGAACAAGAAAGAGGCTGATCGCAATACACAATAGACTGAAAGCAGAAAAACAAAGTCTGGAACAAGCTAAGGCGCAGATTAAGTCGCTGAAAAAGGAAAGTGCAAAGAAATCGGACAGGATAGAGAGACTGAACAATGACATAATGGTGGCATCGCAAAGCAGCGAAGCAAACGCACGATGCGGCAAGGAACTATACCTACATATCAAGAACGGCGGCACAACCGTGACGTGGACCAAGCAAGACTACGAGCTGTGCATGGCTTACTGCAAGATAGAGTTTGCGGAGACAATGGCGGAGATTGAACGCTGCTACGGCAATATCGCTCCCCGAAAACAGCTTATCATGCTGCTACAACACCTCAATTACGACTACGCTGCCATAGGCAGGGTGCTCGGCATAAACAGCGACTCTGTAAGAAAGAACATTGCACGCATCACGCCGCTTACGAAATAAGCGTGATGCGCGCAAGGCTACCAAGACTTTTTATAACCCAGGACACTCTACATCGCCGAACACAAGACGCTCGCCTTCGCTGCACGCCTTGTTCTTGTCTGTAACCTTTTTGCCCGAACAGCGAAGCTTGCTACAATATACAGATCCGCAGCCCGACACAATCTTATCGAATTTAGCCGCTGTGCCTGAGAACTCAATGCTGCCTGCACCCGAAACGTTGCACAACAGCGTGCCTGTGCAACGCACATCAACCAAGCCACTACCCGAACAGCTCACATGGAACGTTGCATCATTTGCATTCAGCTGCTTTATATCTACACTGCCAGCGCCCGACACAAAGAACTCTACGTTGTCGGTATCCATCTTGCCGGCTCTCAAACTACCAGCGTCCGACACAAAGAACTCTACGTTGTCTGCATCCATCTTGTCGACTCTCAAACTACCATTGCCTTGACATAGGAAGCGGTTTATGTTCGGCGCTGTTACATATACTGTAACCTCTTTCCGAACACGTACATACGGCACTCCGTTGACAAACACCTCGCCATGTTTGAAGTCCACCCTCTCCAGCGAGGATAGAAACCCGGCATTGACGTTCTTGACAGAAACGACAAGCATGCCGCCCACCACCTTGCAGTCGGCTATATCCGCAATGCTATCCAGCAACGCCTTTTCTGCCACCACTCTCACCTTATATTCGTCGCCCTGCTCGTAGACCACGTTACAGCAATTTGAAATGTTTAATGCGCTGAACGGCTTTACATCCTTGCAAACCCTCTCACCTAATACTCCCGTGCCATCAGAGCCGCTTGCCAATGCCGATATCAGGCATACAATCGCCGTTAATAACATTTTCTTCATAATTCTTTGTTTTTTAAGATTTTTGCTCCCTGCTTAATATCCCAAGCGCGACGTATCTACGCTTCTTGCGTTCTGCTCCTTGAAGTTGCGGAACTTGTACGTGAACGAAAGGAAGATGCTGCGATGGTAGAAGCGTACGTCGGTAGTCTGACGCTGTGTATAGAACTTCTCCTTCATCAGCGGCATACCGCTCTCGAAGATGTCCGATACGTTAAGCGCCACTACGGCATGATTCTTCAGGAACTGGCACTTCAAACCCGCATCCAGATTCCACTGGCGGCTGTAGTTCCACAGACCGACAATGGTAGGCGTGCGGAAGAAGGCGTTGACATCAAGAGCCACCATGGGCTTGCGCGAGAAGGTGAACGTGTTGGAGAGGTTGAGCATTGTAGCCCACTTGCTGCGGTCGAACGCGTAGCCATACCAGTCACTGCTCTTGTAGCGGTCCTTATAGCACGTGAGCACATAGTTGGCATTATACCACTTGCCGATGCTGACGGGCACTGTTGCCGTAAACTGCAAAGACGAGGAATAGTCGATGTTGAAATTCTTCGACACCATTTCGAGGCGGTCGGGATTCTGGTATGTCTGTCCTGTTATGAAGTTGTTCACGCGATAGTAGCTCACCGTGAAGGTGTAGCGGTTGTTGAAGACGTAGATGCCCTGCAGGATGTTATAATCCATGGGACGAAGATCGGGGTTGCCGATGCTCACCGTGTACTCGTCGCTGCGCTGCTCGTACTCCTGCTTCTCCCAGTAGGAGGGAAACTGGCGTGTCTTGCTGTACTGCAGCATCATGATATGCTTCGGCGTGAACACGTATGTAAGCGAGGCTGTAGGCAGCACCGCACCACATTCGTAGTCGTTGATCTTGTAATACTGTCCTATCATGTGGAAATAGTAGCTGAGCTTCTGCTTGAACAGCGTGCCCGACAGCCCCGCATAACCATTGGCGGTATGCTCGTCGTTAGACGAACTGATGTCGAAGCTGCCTGCTCCGCCGTTCAGAATGTCGTCATTCTTCTGCCGGTTACCGGTCTTGGAGTAGGCGTATGTCGCTCCAACCGAGAAGCGTGCCGTCTTCCAGAGAGCGAATCCCCAGTCGGCACTGAAGTTGAAACGGTCGGAGGTCTGCTTGCGCCAGTAGGAGTAAGCCGTCGGGTTCTCATACTTCTCGTAGTTCATGCCCTGTATTCCGTCGTTCGAGTAGCTCATATAGTTGGCATCGAGTCTCAGCTGCTTCAGCACATACGCCAGATGCAGGTTGTGCATGTACGAATTGCCGGAGGTGGTGTAGTTGGAATTGCTAAAATAGCTGTTTGTCGTTCTGCCCTTCGTGTCGCTCTTCGGCGAGAAGCTTGCGTTGTAGCTTAGCGACACGTTGCTCTTGTCGGACACGTTGTATGTGGCGTTGGTGTATACCGCATGCGTGAGCGACGAGCTGTGCGTGCGCGCGTCAACGTCTATATCATACACCTGGTTGCCAACAGTGTGATGGCTGAGATATTGGGAACGGCTTATGCTCTTAGCGTCCGCGAATGTATACATACTGTACAGCGACCACTTAGGCGTGGTATAGAACAGGCTGCCCGATTCCTGAAACGTGTTGTGATGGTTGTTGAGATACGACGACTTCACCTGACCGGTCAGCTCGCGTCCCTTGTTGTCCTTCAACACAACGTTTATGACGGCTCCCGTAACGTGCATGTCGGGCGAAGCATTGTAAAGCAGCTCCACCTTCGACACCTTTTCGGCAGGCAGCGTCTTAAGATACTCGAGCACCGAACCGCCATTCCACACCTTGCCGTTGACAAGCACCGTGGTGGACATGGTGCCTGCCAGGGAGAGCTCATTGTCGTTCTTGCACAGAATGCCTGGTACATACTTCGCCACGTCGAAGGCACATGTCACAATGCGGCCCTTTATAATGGACGATGCGTCCGCCACTATTCTGTCTCCCTGCACATTTAGAATCGGACGCTTGCTTTTTACCACCACGTCGCCAAGAACATTGGTCTTCGTTGCCAGCACTACGTCACCCACAGCATACGACGCACACTCGGGCATCACCGTTTCATAGCCGATGCTGCTCACGATGAGGCGGAACGGCAAAGGTATGGAGTCGGCTGTCAACACGAAACGTCCGTCGGCGTCGGCTGTAGTTGCGCAAATGTTTATACTGTCCAATGTCTGGAGTGCAATGGTTGCCATCACCACCGACTGCTTCTCGCTGTCAACGATACGACCTGTTACGGTCTGTGCCTTTGACTGCACAAACAGCAGTAACAATAATAATGTAATGAGTGTGGTTTTCTTCATAGTGGGTTAAAATTAAAGTATGTTATACATTGCAAATGTAATGTTTTTTTCTTAATAAAACAACACTTAAAAAACAGAGTCGGACAACAAAAAAACGTAACGCACTGATAATCAATAGCGGCGTTTCAAAAACGCGCTGAAAATGTCCGAAAGTTTCTTTAATACATTTTGTCATTTATAAAAAATAATGTAGTTTTGTAATGAAAAAGAAATTTTAAGATATGAAATACAACCGATTTTTACTTCTATTACTGCCGGTTATTTGTTCTTGCTCTCAAAACAAAACAATGAACAAGCTAACACAAACAGATAGCTTGTTAGATAGACTGGAAACAGATTCTGTCAAGAAGATGCTGTGTGGTATAGACACATTGAACACATCACAAGAGTCTAAAGTATATTACAAACTACTATATTCGCAGTATCAATATATCGTTGACGACAATTTTCAAGACACCACCCTACTAAATGACTGCATAAGATTCTATGAAAAGAAAAATGATAAAGAGAAACTGGCTCGTTCATACTATTACAAAGGTGAATGCTGTTTCAGAAACAAAGACATACAAAAAGCTCTTTTCTATGAAAAATATGCTGAGTACATATTAAAAAAAGGCGACCTCACAAATAAAAGAAACCTTATATTATATCAGAAGATATGCGAAGGCTTAGCCTTTATCAATATACAATTTGGTGAATACCGCTTAGCCCTACATTATGCGAAACTGGCTTTGCATAGCCTCAAGAAACTCGACGACAAAAGATACCAAGCCTACGAGTTAGGCATGATGTCGGCATGTTATAATCAACTGAAACAATTGGACAGTACAGCCATCTGCCTGTCTGAATGTGTTTCACTGCTTCCTCATACCGATGTTAATTGCAGAGGATATATATTCAGCATTCTAACAGATTACTATTTAGATAAGGACAAAAGAATTGCAAAGCAATATCTAGACAGTTCGTTTTGCTATACAAAAGACGCACTGACTTATCTTGGATCAGGAAACTATTACTATGCTATAAACAACAAGAAAAAGGCAGAAACAGAATGGAAAAGCGGACTCGTCTACACTGATCAGCATTTTATCATTGCTAAAATATACAGAAGGCTGGCAGAAATGCATAAAGAGAATGGCGATATGGCTGGCTACTCCTACAATATAGAGAAAGAAGTGAAAGAAAAAAGTAAGATTTATGAAATAAACAACGGGGTAAAAGTAGGAGAAATACAGTTAGGAGCAACCAACTCTTTCTTCATAAAAAGACTTTTAAGCAATGTTGAATGTATTATATATACAATTATCGCCGCTTTTTTGTGCATAGCAATTATTGCTTATATAAAATTCCGATTATACAAAAAGGGCATAAAACGGAAACATAACAAATCAATGTCTGAAAAAACAGAAGAATTACAAACAACCTCTACAGAACTGAAGCTGGCAAAGGCGCAGATTAAGTCGCTGAAAAAGGAAAGTGCAAAGAAATCGGACAGGATAGAGAGACTGAACAATGACATAATGGTGGCATCGCAAAGCAGCGAAGCAAACGCACGATGCGGCAAGGAACTATACCTACATATCAAGAACGGCGGCACAACCGTGACGTGGACCAAGCAAGACTACGAGCTGTGCATGGCTTACTGCAAGATAGAGTTTGCGGAGACAATGGCGGAGATTGAACGCTGCTACGGCAATATCGCTCCCCGAAAACAGCTTATCATGCTGCTACAACACCTCAATTACGACTACGCTGCCATAGGCAGGGTGCTCGGCATAAACAGCGACTCTGTAAGAAAGAACATTGCACGCATCACGCCGCTTACGAAATAAGTGTGATGCGCGCAGACCGATAAAAATGACAGAAGCCGAAATAAGGTATTGGCTTTAGTGGCTTATACAAAAAAGACTTTGGATGTAACGATCTACACCGTTACATCCAAAGTCTTTTTATGTTATTGTTATATGAGTCTTAGAAGAAGAGGTAGCGGTTGTCCACTACGTTTGCCTTGATGTAGAGCTCGTTCATAAAGTTGCCTGCCATCTGCATCTGACGCTGGCTGAGACGCTGCATCTCTGCCTTCTCGTCGAACTTAGCAGGACGCTGTGTCTTGTTTGTTACTTGGAACACATAAACACCAGCGTTGCCCTTAACCGGATGCTTAGAGAACTTGCCCTTTGCTGTGGCTGCGATAGCACCGCTCAGAGCCGGCTCGCTTGCGCCTGTTGCTGCTACGAACACCGGAGCAGCGAATGTAACCTGAGCAACCGGAGCTACTGTAGCACCCTTAGCCTTAGCGTCAGCAACTGACTTAACAGCCTTTGCCTTAGCAAGGAGCTGCTCTGCCTTCTTATCCTTGATAACCTCTGCCTTGATGTACTCTTTAACCTGAGCATCCTCAAGTGAGCGGTAGCCAATCGGGTTGATGTTGTTGAGAACTACGATGAGAAGGTGGTCGTTGTCACCGCACTCGTAGAGTGAAGAAACGGCACCCTTCTTAGCCTCGAACAACCAACGCATTGCGTCGCGTGTAGCGTGGATGCCAGCGAGGTAGTGCTCAGCTGTTGTAACGTCCTTACGCTCCTGAACGGTGTAACCGCTCTTTGCTGCGTTCTTCAAAAGCTCGTCGGCTGTGAGGTTAGCACTTACGAATGAGCTAAACTTATTGTAAGCTGCAGAGTAGGTATCCTTTGTAAAGGTGATATTCTTCTTAACAACGGCTGCTACGTACTTTGTAGTCATTGCCTTGCGGTCTACAACCTGAAGCACGAGGTTGCCCTGTGCGAGTGTGAGGTTCTTGAGCTCGCCAGAAGCCATTGTGTTAAGGTTCTCGATATAGTTCTTTGTATCCTTATCGAGCGATGGTGCGTTCTGATACTGACGTGTTGTCATCCATGTCTTCTCGCCGGTCTGACCGTACTTCTTGGCTACAACCTCGAAGTCGGCACCTGCCTTAATGGCGTTGAGAATAGAGTCGGCGCGTGTTGCTGCCTCGGCTGCTGTAGCACCGCCCACCTGGATTGCACGGAACTGGATTGAATCAGGGAGTTCACGCTTAGCAACGAGCTTCACGAGGTTGAGTGTGTTATCGTTCTTGTTCTCGATCACCTTGCTTGTAGAGCCTACAGCCATTGAGTCGAGACGCTGTGCGATGTCGTAAGGAAGGGCTTCCTTCTTCACTGGCACGCCGAGGTAGCTAACGAGCGATGTGCTCTTACGCACTACGTCAGACGGGTCGGCTGCGGCTGCGAGTTCTGCGCTGTAGCCTGCGAACTCCTTCTGGAGAGCGGCACGGTCGGCTGCAGAAGCCTTCACCTGTACGTCGATATACTTGATGTCGCGTGTCTCTACGTACTGCTTGAAGATGCTCTTCTTCTCGTTGTACTTAGCCTTGAGGTCGGCATCAGTAACAGTAATCTTGCTGTCGTCGATGCTTGAATAAGGGAAGGCTGCAAGCTGCACCTGGCTCTCCTGATTCTGCTCGTCGAACGCCATCTTTGCCTCTACCTTGTTAGAAAGGAAGCAGTGAGCGAACAGACCCTGATACTTCTGCGAGAGGAGCTGCTGACGCAGTGTCTTCTCGATGAATGTCCAGTACTTGTAAACTGTCTCGTACTGCTTAGCCATCTGTGGATTGGCTGTCTGCTGTGTCTTGTATTCTGCAAGGAACTTCTTCAGAGCGTTCACGTCGAAGCGACCTGTCTGCTGGTTGAAGAACGGAGTCTGCTGAAGCATAGGGTTAGTACCCTCGGCAAGAACCTGCTGGAGCTCAGCGTCTGTTACAGTAAGACCGAGCTTGTGTGCCTCGTTCTGTATGAGTTTGGTCTGAACGTATGTGTTCCAAACCATGTCCTTGACCTGATTGAGCTGGTCTTCGTTGAGGTTCTCCTGTCCCTGCTGCATCTTGATGACTTCTGTGTACTCGTCAACAAGTTTCTGGAACTCTGTTACGTTGATTTTCTCGCCCAACACTTCGCCTACTTGCTGATGTTTGTCAGCGCTTGCAGAGTCGCATGAGCGGAACGCCTCTTCGGCGATGAAAGAGAAAAGGCCTAAGCCGATAATGCCTATCAGCAATGCGCCTCTGCTTCTAATTTTTCCTAATGCTGCCATTTTTTTGTTTTTATTTTTTATTTATTATTTCGTTAGATGTAGGTTTGTGCATCTGTCTTGCACCAGTTGCGGAGCTTGCCCCATGAGGCGGCTCTAAGCGTGATACCACAAAATGCGTACAAAAATACTAATTTATTGCCAAACGAGGGCATGTTTGCACGAAAAATTGAGTTTATCGGGCTACTTTTAGGTGCTGTAGCTTTATTTAGCGACTAACTTTTAGCTTTACCAACTCTATTTTCGTCATCGTACTCTTAATGATGCGGAACTCGTAGCGTCCTATAGTTATCACTTCGTTGAGTTTTGGGAAACTCTGATATTCGTGTAGGATGTAACCACCGACGGTCATGTAGTCGTCGCTCTCGGGCAGACCGAGATCGAAGAGGTCGTTCACCTTATCAATCTCAAGTCGAGCAGAGAGCATATATTCGTTCTCGCCAACCTGTGTGGCGATGTATTTCGTTGAGTCGTGTTCGTCTTCTATATCGCCAAATATCTCCTCGACGATGTCTTCGAGGGAGACTATACCACTGGTTCCGCCGAACTCGTCAACCACCACTCCAAGACTCTTCTTCTGCTGCAGGAAGATGTGCATAAGCTTCTGTGCAGCCATCGTTTCGGGCACAAATGGCATCTTGCAGACGCACTCGCGCCAATTGTCGCGGTTGCGGAACATTTCGGAACTGTGTATGTAACCAATGATATGGTCGATATCGCTATCGTAGACAATAATCTTCGAGTTGCCACTCTCCACGAACTTCTGCATTAGTTCGTCGACGGTGCAATCGTTCACGTCTACGGCGTTCACCTCGGTTCGCGGCACCATGCAGTCGCGAACCTTACAGTCGGAGAAGTCGAGTGCGTTTTGGAAAATCTTCACCTCTTCGTTTATCTCGTCGTCGCTCTGCGCATTCTCTATGCTCGACTGCACGAGATAGTCGAGGTCGACCTTAGAGAAGCCATCGTCATCGGATTCTGTCTCCATACGTATACCCACGAGGCGCAACAAGCACTTCGACACAAGTGTAGAAAAGCGGCTGATAGGCCAAAGAATTATATAGAAAAGATATGCTGGCACGGAGAAGACCGAGAGCAACCTATTGGCGTTGTTCTTGAACAAAATCTTCGGCAAGAACTCACCAGTGAAGAGAATAACAAGCGTGGATAGCAATGTATCTGCCGTGACTTTCATACCATCGTCGAGCGAACTGAAGATAGTATTGTCAAATAGGCGTGCCACAAGGATACCATAAACAACAAGCACGATATTGTTGCCTACAAGCATCGTACTAACAAAGCCGTTGGGATGGTTGTAAAATCGGGAAATAATATTCTTGGCTATGCTATTTCCCTCGCGATCCATCTCTGCGAGCATTCGGTTGCTGGACACGAAGGCTATCTCCATTCCTGAAAAAAATGCAGATAGTGCCATTGTTACAGCTATGCTAATTAAAAGAGGTATGTCTACTTCCACTATAGTTTAAATATTGGTTCTTATTATTTATCACGCAGGCGGCGTTGCGGTTTTGTCTGCAGGCGCATTGTTGCCTTCACTGTATCGGGCGCGGTAGTGATGGTGTCGCCATCGCTTGAGAGCTGACCTTTCTCGAACGAGCCAGAAGTGTTGGATACGTAATAGTTGGTCATGCGTTCATCGCTACGAAAGTATGTTCCCTCAAGCGTACGCTCGGGGGTAACGAGTTTCGATGGCTTATTAGAGTAGAGTTCGTGCTCCGCCTCGTCCCAAAAGAGTTCTTCGCTGTTGAATTTCAAGCCGTCTTTGGTGAGCACACTTACACGGCTACGCAGCTCCCACAGCTTCTTCTGGTCGTAATAGTAGGCTGTGTCTGCCTGTATGTACGACTGCACATGGAATTTCTCATCGAACTGCTCAAAGAATACACCTTTCTCAAATATCCATCTTGACGGGTTGCGCACGGTGTTCACTTCCCATCGCTCGGTTACGATGCGGTATTTGATGACACCAGAGTCAGAGATAAGGGTATTGACACCGTAACTCGTCATCATAGACACCGAGTCGCGGTCGTGTATGGCTGGTGCCGTGTGCTCCTTCTGTTCGCCACACGAAGCAAGCGCCACGATGCACACCACAATGATTACTATGTATTTAGATAGTTTCAACGCTTATTTTAAAAGTATTGTTTTCTTACTCCATCTTCCACTTAGCAAACCAACGCTCGTTGAACGTCAAGCCGATATTTATGCGGAACGAATTTTCGGTGACAAAAGTCTTCGAGTCCTGACGCACCCACTGTGCCGAGATATTGAGCAACGAACGGTTGTTGTAGCCGTTAACGATTGGAATGCCGAAACCTGCACTCACGCTATACTCTTTCGGTCCATTCTGACCTTTTATCTTCAGATAGTCGGTGGCATAAGATGCGCCCATGCGGTAGTGAATACGTTTGAAGAAGTTGCGACCGCGCTCCTCTGGACAGAACTCGCCACCAACGGTCAACTTATGACGATCGGCAAACTGGCCACTTGCCAGCTGATAGCTATTTGTGGACATATCGAACTTCGGATAAGCTACTGACGACCATTTCTGCAAGGTATAGTCGACACCAATGCGCCAACGATTAGCGCGGTTCCACATCAAGCCTGCACCAAAGGTGTGAGGCAACGCCAATCCATTTCCAATGGTGTGTGTTGTTGTGTCGGCAACAGCAGTCTGAGCATTGGTAGAGATAATCTGACACTTTGGGTCGGCACCAAGTTTGTGACCCAATCCGTAGGTAAGACCCAACGTAAGAGCGTCCTTCTTTGTCAACTTCTGCGTGTACTGCAAACCAAAATCAAGTTTGTAGCTATGCACTTCCGCTGTATAGTACTTCGATAGCGTGTTGGCATAGACATCAGTATAGGAATTGACAACTGAACGTGTGTAGTCGCCCCATAGGTAAGCAACATTCACACCAATAGCCAATCCCTTTATCGGACTCCAACCCGCACCCAAATAAACCTGGTGCAAGCCGCCCGAACCAGAATATGCATTATTACTATACACAACAGTAGTACTGCCATCGGTGCTATTGAGCGGTTTCTTGTTAGAATACGAATAGCCAATGTTGCTGTACGGCAGCAAACCAAAGCTCAAGCCAAGACGTTTCGCAACACGAAAACCGGCAATGACATACTCGAAGTTGGCGTTTTTAGCGTTCACCTTAACACCACTCTCGCTATAGTTCGTAATTTGTCCAGACACACCTGCATCGAAGATGAACGACAAAGAGTCGATGGTGGCATACGAAGCTGGGTTAAGACAGTTCACTTGGTTGTGCTCACTAAAACCAATACCAAGTCCGTTCATGCCACGATTAAAGCCGCCCGACTGCTCGCCAAGCGTACCCAAACCATATTGACTATAGGGAGAATTAGTGCCACTTTGAGCTGCCGCAACTAAAGAGACCGCAGCAAAGAAGCCTGTTGTGAGTGCTTTCCTCATTTATTTATCTAATTAGATTTTAGAAATTCTATTATATATATAATATGTATATAGAGGTGTTTTTACAATCCTTTCCAGGATAATGCTTGCAAAATTATCGAAAAAAAACGAGATAATAGCAGAAAAGTGAGAAATTAAAGTTATTTTTGCACCATGAAACTATTTGAAAGATTATTTAAACACATAACATTAGCGTTTTTGCTGTGCTTTCTCACCCCCACAACAGCTTCTTCACCGAACAACGAGCCGACGCTACAAGCCGACTCGATAGAGATTAGCTTGCTTACCTGCGGACCTCGCCAACAGGTGTATAGCTTGTACGGACATACGGCGATACGCTTTCAGGACAAGCAGACCGGCAGAGACATCGCCATCAACTATGGTGTTTTCTCGTTCGACAAGCCCTTCTTCGTGCTGCGGTTCGTGTTCGGACTCACCGACTACGAGATGGGTATCGCACCCTTCGACATATTCGAGTGGGAATATGACCCCACGGGCTGTGGCGTGAGACAACAGGTGCTCAATCTGACGGCACAGGAGAAGATGGCGATAGCGCAAGCCGTAGACCGCAACATGGAGCCACAGAACCGCGTGTACCGCTACAACTTCTTCTACGACAATTGTACAACACGTGCTCGAGACATCATCGCAAACAACCTTAACGGACGCATCGTTTATGATAGCTCAACACCTCAACACCTCAACACCTCAACACCACAACATCACAACACCCCTGCACAATACCCCACATTCCGCAACTTGATACACAACTACAACGAGACGCATCGCTGGGCACGTTTCGGCAACGACCTGCTTCTCGGAGTGAAAGCCGACTATAATACAACATTCGAGCAACAACAATTTCTACCAGAGCGTCTGTGCGCAGACTTCGAGCGAGCACACATCATATCCGCGGACGGCACAAAGCGCAATCTGGTAAGTAGTTCGTTTTGGCTTTTTGAGCCTACAACGAAGCAACAAAGCATCCAACAGACAAACATGAGCATACTGGATGTATTCTCACCGTTAGTTACTTTTAGCATCCTCTCAATACTCACGCTGATTATAGCCATCGTGGAATATCGACGCAAACGTATAATATGGGTGTTCGACACAATCATCATGCTTACTACTGGTACATGCGGCCTACTCTTATTCGCCATGATATTCTCGCAACACCCCACTGTAAGTCTCAACTTGCAGATACTGCTGCTAAACCCCATTAACACCTTCATGCTCTACAGCGTGACGAAAGCAGCACACAAAAACCGCATACATTGGTGGACTAAGGCGTGGAGCGCACTCATACTGTTGCTCCTCGCAGGCTCTTTCTTACAGTCGTATGCAGAGGGCATCACAATTGTGGCATTATCTTTGCTATTAAGAAACATATCGAATATTTACACATTTAAAAATACGGGCAGCAAACAGTCCGAAGCATAAAGCATTAGACACATAAATATGAGCAAATACATATCGACGATAATTATGTTGGCAGCACTTGCCGGCACCGAGATGCAAGCGCAGACCTTGCAGTCGGCACCGCGTCTTGTGGTGAACATCACTATCGACCAGCTGCGCACCGACTACATTGAGCACTTCTCCCCACTCTATGGCGAGGAAGGCTTCCGCAAACTGTTGCAACATGGTTGTGTCTACGAAGCTGCCAGCTACCCTTTCTCGCCCATCGATCGCGCATCAGCAATGGCTACAATAGCCACTGGTGCCACACCTCACTATAACAACATCGTTGGCACGAAGTGGCTCGACCGCAACACGTTACGCCCCGTGTTCTGCACCGACGACCAAATCTATGGTGTGTCACCACAGAAAATAGCAACCACCACCGTCAGCGACGAACTGAAAATATTCACCAGAGGTGCTGCGCTTGTCTACTCTACAGCTATGGAGAAAGACGCAGCTGTCATCTCTGCGGGCCATGCTGCCGACGGAGCCTTTTGGCTGAACGAGGAAAACGGACAGTGGACCACGTCCGCATACTACCCCAAAGGCGCACAAGCATTTGTGCGTGCCTACAATAGTATCACACAGAAACGTACGAATGGAGACAACGACGCTGTTGCCGACCTCTCCATAGCTTGCGTCAACGACTTAATGCTTGGTCGCGACAATATTACCGACATGTTATCTGTCACACTGTCAGCAAAATGCGCCGACGTGACCCACTGGCAGACCGAGATGGAGATAGTATATCTAAAGCTCGACCGCACTTTAGCATCACTCATCAAGCGCATAGAAGAAAAGGTAGGACGCAACAACGTACTCTTTGTGCTCACAAGCACAGGATACACCGAAGACCAGCGACCCGACTACGAGCGTTTCCGCATACCTTCGGGCACGTTCTACATGAACCGCTCGTGCAACTTGCTCAATATGTACCTCGGTGCCATCTATGGTCAGGCGAAGTACGTAGAAGCGAGCTTCCGCAACCAGATATACATAGACCATAAACTCCTCGAGCAGCGTCATCTGAGCTACACCGACGTAATAACACGCTCGAAAGAACTGCTTGCGCAAATGTCTGGCGTACGCAGCGTTATATCAAGTCCATACAGTTCAGCCGTATCAGGCGACCTCCTCATAGAGACCGCTCCTGGCTGGAAAATCATAAACGAAGACACAAACGAGAATTATTTTTCGCGTGCCGCCTTTGTACCCTTCCCCATCATCCTGTACGGAAGCGGAATAAAGGCAGAGCACATCAAAACACCAGCTACGGTAGACCGCATTGCGCCTACCGTAGCTAAGGCTATTCGTATACGTGCGCCTAATGCCTGTTCGGTTGCGCCATTGCAATAAAAACCAACTTACACCTATATTAATGGCGATATATGGATTTTTTTTAGTAATTTTACACCCGAATAAGTATTTAAGGAAAAAATAAAAATAATATACAATGAATTTCAACAAATTTCTACAGTCATTGTTTGGCAACAAGTCATCAAAGGACATGAAGCTTATCCAGCCACTCGTAGAGAAGGTGAAGGAAGCATATCCAGAGATTAAGGCGCTGAGCAACGATGAATTGCGCGCACGCACAAAGCAGCTTCAAAAGTACGTTCAGGACTCTGCTAACGAGGAGAAAGCAAAGATTGCCGAGCTCAAAGCAAAGATCGAAGACACTCCTATCGACGAGCGCGAGAGCATCTTCAACGCTATCGACAAATTGGAGAAGGAAGTGCTCGAAATCTACGAGAAGGCACTCAATGAGGTGATGCCGGTAGCTTTCAGTATCGTTAAGGACACAGCACGCCGCTTCGCAGAGAACGAGGAGACTGTGGTTACAGCCACCGACTTCGACCGCGAGCTGGCTGCCAACCCGAAGAACGACTTCATCACCATTGACGGTGACAAGGCTATCTATCACAACCACTGGACAGCAGGCGGCAACGACCTGAAGTGGGAAATGGTTCACTACGACGTACAGCTCTTCGGCGGTACCGTACTGCATCAGGGCAAGATTGCGGAGATGGCTACCGGTGAGGGTAAGACTCTCGTGTCTACACTTCCTGTATTCCTCAACGCGCTCACCGGCAACGGCGTTCACGTCGTAACCGTCAACGACTATCTCGCAAAGCGCGACTCTGAGTGGATGGGCCCGCTATACATGTTCAACGGACTCTCTGTCGACTGTATTGACAAGCACCGTCCTAACTCGCCGGAGCGCCGCAAGGCTTACATGGCAGACATCACATTCGGTACGAACAATGAGTTCGGCTTCGACTACCTTCGCGACAACATGGCTATCTCGCCTGCCGACCTCGTGCAGCGCAAGCATAACTATGCCATTGTCGATGAGGTCGACTCAGTGCTTATCGACGACGCACGTACTCCGCTTATCATCTCTGGACCTATTGCAAAGGGCGACGACCAAATGTTCGAGGAGTACCAGCCGCTTGTAGAGCGTCTCGTAGACGTTCAGCGCAAGCTCGCAACACAGTATCTTGCTGAAGCAAAGCAGCTCATCAGCGAGGGTACTGCTAACAAGGATCAGAAGAAGATTGAGGAAGGTTTCCTCGCATTATACCGTTCACACAAGGCTCTTCCGAAGAACAAGCCGCTTATCAAGTACCTCTCAGAGGAAGGTATCAAGGCTGGTATGCTCAAGACCGAGGAGTACTATATGGAGAACAACAACCGCCGTATGCCGGAGGCTGTTGAGCCGCTCTACTTCGTTGTAGACGAGAAGCTAAACAGCTGCGACCTCACCGACAAGGGTACTGCATGGCTTGCAGGTCAGGTGAACGACAACGAGCTCTTCGTGTTACCAGATATCACTTCAGAGCTCTCGGCTCTTGAGAACGAGAAGAACCTCAGCGAGCAGGAGCGTCTCGATAAGAAGGACGCAATGCTCAACCACTATGCCGTACAGTCGGAGCGTGTACACACCCTGCAGCAGTTGCTGAAGGCTTACACCATGTTCAACAAGAACGACGAGTACGTTGTTATGGACGGCGAGGTGAAGATTGTCGACGAGCAGACAGGCCGTATCATGGAAGGCCGCCGCTGGAGCGACGGACTCCACCAGGCTGTAGAGGCTAAGGAGCACGTGAAGGTGGAGGCAGCCACACAGACCTTCGCTACCATCACACTGCAGAACTACTTCCGTATGTACCACAAGCTCGCTGGTATGACCGGTACTGCTTCTACTGAGGCAGGCGAGTTCTGGGATATCTACAAGCTCGACGTTGTCGAGATTCCTACAAACCGTCCGGTGCTCCGCAAGGACCTCGACGACCGTGTGTACAAGACTAACCGCGAGAAGTATGCAGCCGTTATCGACGAAATCGTGGAGATGCGCAACAGCGGTCGCCCGGTGCTCGTAGGTACTACATCGGTAGAGTTCTCTGAGCTTATCTCTAAGATGCTCAACATGCGCAAGATTCCTCACCAGGTGCTCAACGCCAAGCTCCACAAGAAGGAGGCAGACATCGTGGCAGAGGCTGGTCGCAGCACAAAGGGCATGGTGGAAATCACCGAAGAGGACGGCAGCAAGCACTTCGAGGAGCGTATGCTCGGTGCCGTAACCATCGCTACCAACATGGCTGGTCGTGGTACCGACATCAAGCTCACTAAGGAGGTTAAGGAGGCAGGCGGTCTTGCCATCATCGGTACAGAACGCCACGAGAGCCGTCGTGTCGACCGCCAGCTGCGTGGTCGTGCAGGTCGTCAGGGCGACCCGGGTAGCTCAGTGTTCTACGTATCGCTCGAGGACAAACTCATGCGTCTGTTCGCTTCAGAGCGCATCGCAAGCCTCATGGATCGTCTCGGCTTCAAGGAGGGCGACCGTATCGAGAACCCGATGATCTCTAAGAGCATCGAGCGCGCACAGAAGAAGGTTGAGGAGAACAACTTCGGTATCCGTAAGCACCTGCTCGAGTATGATGACGTGATGAACAAGCAGCGTACCGTAATCTACGAGAAGCGCCGCCATGCACTCATGGGTGAGCGTATCGGCATGGACATCACCAACGTCATCTGGGACCGCGTGGTGAACATCATCGAGACAAACGACTACGCCGGATGCCGCGAGGAGTTCCTCAAGATTCTGGCTATGGAGTGTCCGTTCAGCGAGGAGGACTTCGAGAACGTGCGCCACGACGAGCTTGAGGAGCGTGCCTTCCAGAGCGCAATGGCTACCTTCAAACGCAAGACCGACCGCATCGAGAGCGTTGCTTGGCCTATCATCAAGGAGGTTGAGGAGAACCAGGGCGCTATCTACGAGCGCATCATGGTGCCTATCACCGACGGCAAGCGCGTCTACAACATACCGTGCAACCTCAAGGAGGCTTACCGCACCGAGGGTCGCGACGTTGTCAAGCAGTTCGAGCGCGTCATCATGCTCCACATCATCGACGACTGCTGGAAGGAGAACCTCCGCCAGCTCGACGAGTTGCGCCACAGCGTACAGAACGCTTCTTACGAACAGAAGGACCCGTTGCTCATCTTCAAGCTCGAGAGTGCTAAGCTCTTCGACTCGATGGTGAACGATATGAACAACCGCATCGCTTCTATCCTCACACGCGGACAGATTCCTGAAATGCAACAGCAGCAGGAGGTGCGCGAGGCAGCTCCCGAGGAGCGTACACAGCGTCAGCAGTACACTGAGCAGAAGGCCGAAATCAACGACCCCGCACAGCAGGCTGCCGCTAACCACGACACTCGCGAGAACATCGAAGAGAACCACACTCCGTTAGTTAAGGACAAGCTCCCTGGACGCAACGACCCGTGTCCTTGCGGTAGCGGCAAGAAGTTCAAGAACTGCCACGGCAAGGGTCTTGAGTAAGACCATAGGAGGCTATGGCATCCCTGCCATAGCCACACACCCACAAGGTGATTGATAAGAGGCTTCGTGGGTATGGCAAGGATGCCATACCCTCCTACTATAAGTACAGAAAAAAGGCTGAATTCCCAATAACGATGTGGAACTCAGCCTTTTTGTTTGTTTGTTTTCAGCAAGCAAATCGTTACGCCTATCCCTCTACAGCCGAGATAGTGACGTCAGCAAACCCGTCCATGTAACCGATCACCCTCAAATTGTCTGTCGTGCCACGCTTCACCTTCAACTGTATATTAGCCTCGACAAACTCGCCTTGCGATGTGCGTCGCTCTTTTATCTGATATGTCTGCACCTCAATGCCGTCATGTCGCATAGTCGCAATCAACACTCTAACCTGCTCTATCGAGGAGGCGGAGAAGGAGATTTCGATGGTTGTGGTGCCGAGCTGCGGTATCATAGCGTTTATCACCTCCAGTCCGAGCAGCATCATTGCTGTTACTATAGTAGCAGCCATAAACATACCCGTTCCGCACGCCAGTCCGATGGCAGCCGTCACCCATAGTCCGGCAGCCGTGGTGAGTCCGCGCACGACGTTCTTCTGAAAGATGATTGTTCCGGCACCGAGGAAGCCGATGCCCGACACCACCTGCGCCGCCACGCGCGACGAGTCCTTCAGGTCGATACCGAAGCCGAACTGTGACACGACGCAGAACAGCGCACTGCCCAGAGCCACAAGGAAGTGTGTGCGAAATCCGGCTTCCTTTGCTCTATACTCGCGCTCAAGACCAATCATTCCGCCAAGCACGAATGCAAGCGAAAGACGCACTATTAATTCTATATACGAAGTTTCCATAATTGTCCCTCCTTTTGATTTTATAATCAGATTGTAGTTTTATTAGAAATACAAACTTACATAAAATTGACGAATAAAACGAGAGCTTTCTTCATAAAATTATATAGAGCCCATAAGTAACGGTTAAATATTATTCGCCAACACCGAATAAAATCTATTGTTTTTATTTTGTCGTACCGAATACTTCCATGAGAAACGTATCTGGCTAAATAGTTTATACAACCGTATCTTCTTTAACGATTTGATAGTGCGCCATAAGATTAAAAATGAAGATGCTTTGCGTCTTTGTGTGCGCCGTTTGGCAGAGAGCGTCATGCAGCCTTGTTCGTTGAACAGACTGAGCAAATTACTCTATATAAGAGATATAATAAGAGCGTATATTATTTCAATCGCAATATAGAGGTCGACTTCTATATACCCGACGAAGGGTTGGCTATTCAAGCGAGTTATAGAATGAGCGACGAGGTGACAATTGAACGTGAGACAAAAGCACTCGTAGCTCTAAACTCTCTATATACTCTTAAAAAAGCTATAATTATTACATACGAGGACGAAGGTGAAATAGAGCGTGATGGATTAAGAATTGAAATAATACCGAGTTGGAAATGGGTGTTAAATGAAGGTCATTCAGACACAAACAGACAATGTATCTATTATTAGTTGATTATCAATGTTATACGCTCTAAACGGTAGAAAAGTGATCGTATGGAATTGTACGGTTGAAACGACTCCCTTGAACGTAGGGTGTGATTACATGTCATACCCTTTTATTCTAAAAAGCATTTTGTGTAGTTTACGATGCTACGTTTTGCTGTTTTTTACTTGGTAAACGCAGTTTTTTCATTGATTGTGCTGGCTTTTGGGATAAAACTGTTATCTTTGCGGTGTAAAATATGATACCAATATCAAAAAAAGTACCCTAATATGATATTTGAACGTAAGAAATATCTGGATGAACTTATTGCAGGACGTGGAAACGGTCTTGTGAAGATTATAACAGGTGTCAGACGATGTGGGAAGTCTTTCTTGCTGTTTGACATCTGGCATAACTGGCTGTTGGAACATGGTGTGACTGATAACCACATCATCGAAATACAACTTGATGATTTCCGAAACAGACGGTTGAGAAAGCCAGATGCCTTGCTCGACTATATAGATTCAAAGGTTATGGATGATGGCAAACCTTATTATATAGTCTTGGACGAGGTGCAGCTGGTAGAAGAATTTGTGGAGGTTATTCTTAGCTTGACACACATGCGGAATGTAGATGTGTATGTGTCAGGCTCTAACTCTCGTTTCCTGTCAAGTGATGTTGTGACTGAGTTCCGAGGCAGAGGTGACGAGATACGCATCTGGCCTCTCACCTTTGACGAATACTTTAGTGGTATTGGTGGCGATATACGCAAAGCTTGGTTGGATTACTATACTTTTGGAGGACTGCCACAGGTGGCTTTGCTTGAAACGGAAGAAAAGAAAACAGACTATTTGCGTGGTCTGTATGAAACTACCTATCTGCGTGACGTAATTGAGCGCAACCATCTGCGTAATCCTGAAGGAATGAAGGAATTGGTGCGTGTAATAGCCTCGGGCATTGGTTCGTCAACCAATCCAACGAGAATAGCCAATACCTTTCAATCTGCACAAGGGGTAACCATAAAAAGAGATACTATAAAACAATACATTGACTATCTGAAAGACTCTTTCTTGATGGAAGAAGCCTTGCGCTATGATGTGAAAGGCAGAAAATATATTGGTACCGAGACGAAATACTACTTCGCAGATATCGGCATACGTGCAGCCATTCTCAACTATCGACAGCAAGAAGAAACGCACATTATGGAAAACATTATCTATAATGAGCTTCGCAGTCGAGGATATAATGTGGACGTAGGATTGGTTGAACTTGGTGGCAAGGATGAGAACGGTAAGTTTGTCAGAAAACAGTTGGAGGTAGACTTTGTGGTGAACCGCCCTCCATACAGAGTGTATATCCAGTCGGCTTTTCACATGCCTACACCAGAAAAGGAACAGCAAGAGCGACGTCCTTTATTGTCAATCAATGACCACTTTCGTAAGATTGTCATTGTTGGTGATGACATTCATCGCAAGGAGGACGAACTTGGTGTGTTGACTGTCGGACTGTTGGATTTCTTGACAGACAAGAAAATACTTGAACAAGGTTAAACGCAATCGGGTAAAAACAGATTCTTTTAACTCAAAGCGGTTATTAGGAATTCTCTTTTCCGTACGACACGGAGAAATCCTAATGACCGAGGACTTTTATTATAAAAAAGTGTCATATCTGTCAGCGTTGCCCGTACACCGCTCATTATCAGCGACTTAAAGGCTGACAGATACAACCCCGAACAGCAGTATCTACCAGCCTATCTACCAGTTCATCTACCAGTCATAAGACATGGCAGCCTACGCGTCTCGGCGCACGACGAGGTAGCGCGCGCCGGTTTCGCACTTGCGGCGGCGCATACCCTGCAGGTTGGCCAACTTTCGCCCGAACGAAATCAGACTGTTCACCTTCAACGAGGCACCCACCTTACGCTTTATGACGTCGAAGATTTCCGCCGCCGACATCCACTCGGCATTCTCGTCGAGCGGATCCTGCGCTATCGCGAAGCAGAGGTCGAAATACTGGTCGGCAGGTTCCTGCACCTCGTAGCGGCGGTTCCAGAACATTATCTGCTCGGTCTCCGCCTTGTCGAACCAGCAGCGGTGTCCGTTGCGCAAGAGCTGCAGCGCCTGGGCGAAGAGCTGGCGATGGTTGGGCACACTGGTGGTGTCGATGGGTGCCGTCAGTTCGATGCCGATGAAGCGACGGTTGCCCGACGGGTCGGCGAGGATGTCGGTCATGTTGCTCGTGGCGATGAACGACGCCTTGCGCGGCAGTTCCTCGATGCGTGTGCCATAAGGCCGTTTCGCCTTTATCGAGGGCAGTTGTATGATGTTCTTCAGGAAGCCCTGCTGCACGCGCGGCGAAATCTGGTTGAACTCGTCGAGGTTGATGAGCAGCTGCTGCGACATGGCGAGCATCACCTGTCGGCGGTCGGCGATGGCAAGGCTGTCGGTGTAGCCCCACCTTAGTGCATCGGGCAGCAGTTGGCGGCAGAACGTGCTCTTGTTGTAGCCCTGCGGCGAGATGAGCAGCGGCGCGACGCTATTACCGTAGAGTCTGCCCGGCGCGTTCTGCCACTGGGCGACCATGGCGAGCAGCCATGTGGTGAACCACTCGCGCCACAGCGGAGCATCGGTGGGCACGGTGCCGGCGAGGTCGCCTATGTGGTCGTGTCCGTCCCATGCGCCTTCGCACGAGGCGAGGTAGTCGCCTACGGGGTCGAACGCACGCACATAGTCCGACTCGATGTAGTTGTTCACGTCGTTCTGGCTCACCTCTATCCCCTCGCGCTGCACCTCAAGTATGATGCGGCGGCGCGTGCGTGGGTCGAGCGGCTCGAAGTGGGCTTCGGTACTGCCCGTGTGGCGAAACTCTGTGCAGTTCATTACGGTGTTGTAGCGGAAAGCGTAGCGCATGGTGAGGAAACCGATCATGCGGTCGACGGCGTTCATTGTGTCTTTGTTTGTTGTGTCTTTCATGTGTGTATTGTGTGTGTTGATATAGTTAGTAATATTCCGGCAGTGATGGAGCGTTACTCCGGCGCTACCGGAATGATTCTCCGGTGCTACCGGAATGATTCTCCGGCGCTACCGGAATGGCATTTTAGTCATGCAGGAATATCTGCGTTTGTGTAAAAAAATTACTGGAAGTCGAGGGTTTCTTCTGAGCAATCGAACTCTATGTCCTCATAACCATACTGTGAAAAAAGTTGTTTTATCCACTCCTGCTGTTCAGGCAAGAGTTTATGTTCGCCGTGGTGATAGCGGTAGTACGTGCTGCACCCACCGAGATACTCCCTCATGAGCGAACGCAAAGTAGGTGCGTCGCACAGCTTCACGTCCTTGAACAGGCGGCTGAAGCCCCATGCCATACGCACGATGCGCAGCCGTTTGAACTGGGCGCATCCTCCGTCCGGGCGCAAAGCGTGTGGATAGACGGCGTTGCCCCATATGCGCGACTCGCCGAGAGCCACGGTGGCACGATAGCGCAGGCACTCCTCGCGTCGTTTGCAGTCGGTGTTGAAACAGTAGATCCAGTTGTGCGGAATGTTGCTGCTCTTGATGGTAGCGTTGATGATGTTTGTGTTTTCCATAATACTAAGTTTTTTAAATGTTCATGTATGTTTTCTAAAATTGCCGCAAAGGTACAATTCTGCGCAAGCGTTGTCAAGAGTTCGGCACATTTTTTTCAAACTCGCAGGCGGGCGGTTGAGGTGCTGGCGACAAACCAGTCGGTTCGGGCTGGTAGATGGACTGACAGATAACCTGATAGATACAGCTTTTAAACGCATCATCTGTCAGCCTTTATACTACTGATTATTAGCGCAATACGAGAACGCTGACAGATATGGCAGCATTTTTCGCAACACAAACTTTTCAAACCATAATTGCTTAACGTTTGCATCGGATCATGAGCGATGTGGCAATGCTGCTCATGTCCGATGCAAACGTTAATGATTTTTAATGTAAAACCGTTTAGGTTTCCTTCTTATGCTTTTTGAGAGTTTTTATTTCATCATATATCCTTTGCCCATCTTCGCGCGTATTGGGTGCAGGGCTTTTGCATCAACAAAGCAGCGTGAACCGGTGAAAGGCTCTATTGTTGGCAGACTGTTGTACATGCCGTTCTTTACGCGCGACGCCCAGATGCGGTCGCAGTTGCCGAATGTCGATACGAAGGTGTAGTGGTTGCGTTCGCCTATGGGTGAGTAGAAGTCTTCCAATTCGCCGGTAGACACAGCTTGATACCAGCCTGTGCGGTGTGCCATGGTGGCGCGTTCTGCGGTGGTGAGTGCAAGCTCGATGGTGCAGACTTCGTTGGGTGCGAGTGTCGTTGCTGTCTTGGGGTCAATCACTTCCAGGGCGTTGCAGAATGCCATAGGCTCTTTTGCCCATTCTTTTATCTGTGCGTGGTCGGTGTATTTTGGCAGTCTCGACTCGTATTCGCTGTAAGCCAGTTCGGTGTTCTGTTCCAGGTAGAGCAGTGCGCGGTGTATGTATGCCGCCAGTTCCTGCCGTGTCACGCTGCCGCTTTGTGGCAGTGTGGCAGCGTCGAGTCCGATGGCTCTGGCTGATGCGTCCTTTCCGGACATCTCCTTCACGAGCAGTGTCATTATGGAGCGCAGCTGTTCGCGGGTGACGGGCTTGGTGTAGTCGTTGCCGAGCACGGTGTCGTCGACGAGGTTGTCGCACAGGGCGCGGTTCACGCCGTCCTGTGCCCACTCGCTCATCTTGGCCTCCGACTTGCGTGGCAGTATGAACATCTGGTCGCTCGGCAGTTCTGTCTCCAGCAGGCACATGTCTTCGATGCTCTTCAGGTTTTCGAGCATTGAGACTTTGAAATCTTCGAAGGAGCCTTCCATACCCATCATTTTCTGGTCTCTGGGTGTGAGGTGTCTCATGTGATAGCTGTGTGAGATGCCGCAATGGATGCAGCTCTTCCAGTATATGTGTTCTCCGGCTGCGTTCACGCCGATGTATGCCTGGTCGTTGGCAATGTCCTCGTTCATGTCGTGCCATTCCAGTACTTCGGCTCCCGGTCTGGCGCTGAAGGTGTGCGCTTTGTTGCGTTCGCACTTGCCGCAAACCCTACATGAGTAGTACCATTTGAACGGTTGCTTGCATGTGTTGTACTGGCACACGCGGTCGGCAGCCTCTATCTTGGCTGTGAACACATGCTTGGTGCAGGTGAGAAGCTTGGTGGCTGCCACGCCGGCTTTCTGTGCCTCAAACACGTCGCCGCGGTATGTGCGTATGGTGTATGTTGGCTCGGTGGCATCGAGATCCAGATAGTCGAGCACAGCCTTGCCTGCGTTTTCGGGGATGAACAATGTGCCCTTGGCGGTGTAGAGCTTGGTGCTCTGTTCCATGTAATGGCGTCCCCATCTTGACAGCCGCTCGACGGTGGCTTTGTTGAGGTCTTTGACGTATTTCACGGCATCCACCTTGGGGCTCAGCCACACTTCTTTCAGATTGAATGTGGTGAAGTATGGGCCACCGAGTGTTTCTGCGAATTCTGAGATGTTGTAGTTTTCCGACCCGTTGCTTACGTCGATTATCATCTTGGTCATCAGCAGGGTGTTGTGATTTTTGTATGCATGTCCGCTCGACGAGATGTATTTCTCATGCATGAATTCGTAGAGCATATCGATCTTGTTGATTACGAGCACATCCAGCGGGTGGTAGTGTGGATAGACTTCGTCGGCTTCTTTGCGCGATATGTATGGCAGTGTGGAGCGGTATTCATTCTTCAGCACGTCGTAGTCGGAAGAATGGTCATCTTTCTCCAGTGGTCCGCCCTTGCCACCAGGTATGGTGAATTTCACCTGCATAGTGGGGAAGTAAGGGGCACTTCTGAGCACGCGTGCCGGAATCCCGTTCACCGTGGCCTTGAAGTTTTCGGTCGACAGCATGTCGGAGCCGTCTATCTTTACCCATTCGGTCTGATAATCTCCGTCCGGGTCTATCACTATCTCAATCGTGGCTATGTAGGGGTATCCGGCCTTCAGTGTGGGGTATCCATCTTTGTTCTCGCCGAACTCGCCATCCCATGAGATGTCGCGCATTGTGATGACTCCGCTCTTGAACAGGTCGCCGTAGGCGGTGTTCACTGCTTTTAGGGCGAGTTTTTCGGCGTTCTCTAAGTCCATTCCTGGAGTAGGAGCGTCTATCGTTATCTCCACCGACTTTATCTTCTTCTTGGCGGTGTCGGCCCACAGCGTGGCGGGCAGCAGAAGCAGAGCCACTGCGAATGTTAAAAACAGTTGTTTCATATTGTGATTAATTTGATTGTGTTATGTTAAATTGTTATTAATGGTGTTCTTAGTGTTGCAAAAATAAACAAGAGAATCCGACGATAGACATGGCAAAGATACAAATAAAATATGATTATCAAATAGTTTTTCGTATTTTTGCACCGTCATAAAACAAAAGATACATGAAATACATACTTGCTACAGATTCGTTCAAGGGCTGCATGTCCTCACAGGAAGTGGAGGACATAATCGCCGGGGTGTTGGAGGCGAATGGCATCGACACGCTGTGCCTGCCTATGTCGGACGGCGGCGACGGAATGCTTGCAGCGTTTACGACAGCCACGGGCGGAACATTGGAGCCTGTGTACATACACGACCTGATGATGCGCCGCACGGATGCCCATTACGGCGTGACGCCCGACGGCACGGCAATAGTGGAAGTGGCTCAGGCGTGCGGACTCAGCCTTATCAAGGAGGAGGAGCGCAATCCTATGCGCGCCACAACATACGGTGTGGGCGAACTGCTCTCGAGAGCCATCAAGCGCGGATGCCGCAATTTCATCATCGGACTCGGCGGCACCGCCACGAGCGATGCCGGCATCGGAATGATAAAGGCGCTTGTTGACATCTTCGCACGCGGCAAGAACTTCGACGATGCGCTGAAGACGGAGCTTGGCGAATGTAGGTTTACCCTCGCCTGCGATGTGGACAATCCGCTCTGCGGCGAGAACGGCGCGGCACATGTATATGGTCCGCAGAAGGGTGCCACGCCAGAGATGGTAGCTCAGCTCGACCGCCGTGCGCAGCTGTTCGCCGAGAAATCAGCTCTGCATTTCGGCTTCGACCGAAGCGCAGAGCCTGGAGCGGGAGCAGCCGGCGGACTGGGTTATGCCTTCATGCAGTATCTCGGAGCCGAGATGAAGTCGGGCGCCGACTTGCTACTCGACATCATCGGCTTCGACGAGAAGATAAAGGGTGCCGACCTTATAATAACGGGCGAAGGCGGTGCCGACCGACAGACGCTCATGGGCAAGTTGCCGCAGCGCATACTGATGCGTGGGCAGCAGACGGGCGTGCCCGTAGGGCTTGTGGCTGGCAGCGTAAGCGACAGGGAACTGCTGCTGAAAGCCGGCTTCGCTTTTGTGGAAAGCATCACGCCCGACGGAATGCCGCTGGAGGAGGCTATAAAAAAGGATGTGGCAAGCAGCAACCTCCGCCGCTTTGCGATTCGCTCGGCTGAAACAGCGGTTTAGGCTGCTAAAAAACTCTTTCTATCAAACTACAATGACATACGAAACCACATAAAAGGAAAATGTGAACAACTTGTGATATTTTATGAATATACCTAAACGGCTATAAATGCGTAACTTTGCAGCCGAAATATTAATATAGGTATGAAGAAAACATTGTTCACATTTGCCTCAATACTCTTGGCGGCTCAGGCGATGGCGCAGGAAACGCTGTCGCTGGCGCAGTGTCTGCAGATGGGTATTGAGCGAAATCTTAATTTGAAAACTTACGAAGGTAATGTGCTGAAAGGCAAGCACAACATCAGCGAGAACCGTTCGCGTCTGTTGCCGCAGATAAATATCGGCGCAGCACTGAACGACAACTTCACTCCGCCCGTGTCCGTAACCGACGGCAGGGCCTACGGCAAGCCGTACAACGTGACGAAGACGCTGCAGTACAACTCGTCGGCGAGTCTGCAACTGCAGATGCCGCTCTACAGTCAGACGACTCTCACGGCACTTGAGATCTCGAAGACGCTCGACCAGCTCAACTCGCTCTCTTACGAGAAGGCACGCGAGGACCTCATCGTGCAGATAAGCAAGATGTACTACTTAGCGCAGAACACTGAGGAGCAGATCGGCATCATCAAGGACAACATAAAGCGTCTGGAGGAGCTGCGCGACATCACGCAGGCGTTCCACGACAACGACATGGCGCTGAGTGTGGACGTGAAGCGCGTGAACGTGAACCTGGAGAACCTCAGTGTGCAGTACGACAACGCGAAGGCGATGCTCACGCAGCAGTACAACATGATGAAGTACGTGATAGACTATCCTGCCGAGAAGGACATTACGGTGGAGAAGGGTGACATTGAGGAGGTGAACCTCGCGGCGCTCAGCGGACTGAACGAGAACCTGTATGAGCTGCAGCTACTGAGAACGCAGCAGACGCTTGCCGAACAGCAGAAGAAGCTCGCCAAGAGCGGATACCTGCCTACGCTGGCGCTCACCGGCAACTGGACGTACATGGCGTACACCGACAAGTTCAAAAACTGGTTCCACTCGGGCGAGTCGAACCACTGGTACAAGTCGAACGGCATCGGAATCTCGCTGCGTATCCCTATCTTCGACGGACTGGAGAAGCGCTCGAAGATAAGAAAGGCGCAGGTGGACATCGACAACGCGAAGCTCTCTTACGAGAATGCGCTGAAGGGTATGCAGACGCAGTATGCCAACGCCGTGAACGACCTCGCCAACAACCAGCGCAACTTCAGCAAGCAGCGCGACAACTATCTGCTTGCGGAGGATATATATAAGGTGACGAGCGACCGCTATCGCGAGGGAATCGCCTCGATGACCGAGGTGCTGCAGGACGAGATGAGCATGAGCGACGCGCAGAACAACTATCTCACGGCGCATTTCAACTATCAGGTGGCGAACCTCACGCTGCTGAAGCTCACAGGTCAGTTGGAGAGGCTCACGAAGTAGAATTTTGAGTTTTGAATTTTGAGTTTTGAATCATGCGCTGCGCGCATTTTGAGTTATTCAATTTTGAATTAAGAATTCGCAACTCAAAAACTCAAAACTCAAAATTCAAAATTCAAAACTCAAAATTCAAAACTCAAAATTCAAAACTCAAAATTGCGACGTATGTCGCAACAATTCAAAACTCAAAACTCAAAATTCAAAACTCAAAAAATGGAAACAAACAATAATAACACAAACAATAACAACAACAGCGAGACTGCTACACAGTCGTCGCACGAAGTGACAGCAAAGCAGCTCAAACGCCAGCGTATTCGCCAGATTGTGGTGAGCCTCATCGGCGTTGCCATCCTCGTATGGGGAATCGTTAAGATTGGCTGTATGTTCATGGACTACAAGAGCAACGAGAAGAGCGATGACGCACAGGTGGAGCAGTACATCTCGCCGGTGAATCTGCGCGCTTCGGGCTACATCAAGAAGATTTACTTCAAGGAGCACCAGAACGTGAAGAAGGGCGACACGCTGCTCGTGCTGGACGACCGCGAATATCGCATCCGCGTGATGGAGGCGGAGGCTGCGCTGAAGGACGCTATGGCTGGTGCGAACGTGATAGACGCTTCGGTGCAGACAACGCAGACTTCGGCAACGGTGTACGAGTCGGCTATCGCTGAGATTGAGATTCGCCTCGCTAAACTCGAAAAAGACCGCCAGCGCTATCAGAACCTTGTGGCTCGCAACGCTGCCACTCCTATTCAGTTGGAGCAGATAGAGACCGAATACAACGCTACGAAGAAGAAGCTCGACGCCACACGCCGCCAGCAGAAGGCTGCCTACTCGGGTGTGAACGAGGTGCAGACACGCAAGAAGAACACCGCTGCTGCCATAGAACGTGCGCAGGCTGCGCTCGAAATGGCTAAGCTCAACCTCTCCTACTGCGTCGTAACGGCACCATGCGACGGCAAGCTGGGCAGACGCGCGCTTGAAGAGGGTCAGGCGGTGAACGCCGGACAGACCATCACCTACATCATGCCGAACACGCAGAAGTGGGTCATCGCCAACTATAAGGAGACGCAGGTGGAGAAGCTGCACGTAGGTCAGAAGGTCGTAATGACCGTAGATGCCTTCGAGGGCAAGGAGTTCGAGGGCAGAATATCTGCCATATCGGGTGCTACGGGTTCTAAGTATTCGCTCGTGCCTACAGACAACTCTGCCGGCAACTTCGTGAAGATTCAGCAGCGTGTGCCGGTGCGCATCGAGTTTGTGGGAATTTCTAAGGAAGACAACGACAAGTTGGCTGCCGGAATGATGGTTATTGTGAAGGCTCAACTCAAGTAAATGACACAAGCAGAGATATACCAGGCAGTTTCGCCGAAGCTGCCTAAGAATTTTCCGTTCTACGACTGGGTGCCCAAGCCTCTCGGCATCGCCTTCCTCGTCATACTTTTCATACCTATAATGACGGTGAGCGGTGCGTACACCGTGAACAGCAGTGAAATGGTGGGAGGACTTGGCATCCAATCGGAACACATAGCGTTCATCAGTTTCGTGACGTCGATAGGTATGGCGGCGTTCTCTCCGTTCTTCTACACGCTGGTGAGTGTGCGCCGCCAGAAGATGATGAGCCTTGTGGGCTTCTCCATCTTAGCGGTGCAGAGCTATATCTGTGCCAACACCGACAGCCTGTTCATCCTCGCGCTGAACAGCTTGATAATGGGTTTCGTGAGACAGACGCTGCTCATGTGCAACCTCTTCACGCTTATCAAGTACGGCTTCGGCATCGAGGCTACGCGCAACGTGACGCCTGGCAACGAGCCGAAAGACGAGGCAGGATGGGATGCTCTCGACACCGAGAAGAAGGCGAGTCAGCCTATCATCTACTTCTTCTTCATGCTGCTCGGACAGATAGGCACGTGGATAACGGCGTGGTTCGCTTACAACTACCACTGGCAGATGGTGTATTACGCCATGCTCGGCTCCATTCTCGTGGCACTGCTCATCACCTTGCTTTGTATGCCCTACAACCCCTACCCTACTAAGCACAGTCCGCTCTCGTTCTCGAAGTTCGGCAACGTGGTGGTGTTCTGCCTCATGTGCTGTTCGTTCGTCTACGTCACGGTCTATGGTAAGGTGTACGACTGGTACGATAGCAGCCGTATTTGCTGGGCTACGGCTATATGCGTCGCCTCTACATTATTATTTATATACTTGGAGAAGACGCGACGCTCGCCCTACTTCATGCTCAAGGCGTTCAAGTCGCGCAGCATACAGGGCGGCATACTGCTCTTCATCGGACTGATGATATGCAACTCAAGCTCGATGCTCGTGAACATCTTCGTGGGCGTGGGTATGAAGACCGACCAGATTCAGGTGGCGGCGCTCGGCAACTGGGTGCTGCTTGGCTACTTCCTCGGTCTCGTCACGATACTCATACTGAACAGCAAGGGTGTCCACTTCAAGTGGTTCTTCGCTATGGGCTTCCTGCTCATCGGTGCCGCCTCGCTGTTCATGTACTTCGAGGTGCAGACCGACGGCATGTTCGAGCGCATGAAGTGGCCCGTCGTGATACGTGCTACGGGCATGATGCTGCTCTACTCGCTCATCGCCGTGTATGCCAACCAGCGTATGCCCTACAAACTGCTCTCTACGTGGGTGTGCATCATGCTCACCGTGCGTATGGTGATAGCGCCAGGCATAGGTTCGGCACTCTACCAGGTGGTATTCCAGTACCGCCAACAGTATTACATCACACGCTACGCTCACGACTACGACCGCACCAACGCCGAAACCGCCAAGACCTACGATATGACGGCGCGCGGAATGCAGTATCAGGGCAAGAGCGAGACCGAGGCGCAGCACATGGCAGCCATGTCTACGAAGGGCAAAGTGCAGGTGCAGGCTACGCTCTCGGCTATAAAGGAGATGGCGGGCTGGACTATCTACGCCTGCATCATTCTCGCCGGTGTGATGCTTGTGGTGCCGTGGCCGAAGCGCGATATATCGAAAGATACACGCGAGTGGTACATTAACTATTAGGAGGCTGCGGCATTCCTGCCGTAGCCACGCACCCATTTACATGTAAAATATTTTGCAGTGCAGTTTTTTTTCGCTAACTTCGCCATGTCTATACAATTAAAACCAATGACGAACAGCAGCGAAAACATAAACATAAATATTCTGGAGCAACAGATGTCCAACAACGAGGACATCTGTTGCTCTTGTGGTAATATACGGTCGTTCCCTGAGGCATTGCGCCACGACTTCCGCGTGGCGGATGTAGGCATTATAGTGTGCCGTTCGGGCAGCTTCTCCTTCACATGCGAAGGTGCGGAATACGTTGTGAACAAGGACGAGACAGTCTTCCTCTCCCACGGCGTGCGCTTCTCCGTTACAGCTCAGAGCGACGACTGCTCCGTTGTCATTATCTTCTATCGCGCCGACTCCATACGCGACATCCTTGGCAGCACGGTGGTCGGCATGAAGTTTGTGGAGTACATCAATCCACGCTCGTGCTGGGTGATGCATACGGGTCACGAGAACGAGCTGACGAAGTATTCCGAACTGCTCGCCGTACACAAATGCGGCGAGAACGTGTTTGCCGCCAACGAACGCCAGTTGCTGCTGCTCTCGCTCACCTACCGCGTGTGCAGCATCTTCCGCGAACTCTCGAGCGACGGCAGCAACGAGTCGAACCGTAAACTGGAGACCTACATGCAGCTCATGCAGCTCATTGACGAGCACTATATGCACGAGCGCGGCGTACGCTTCTACGCCGACCGCCTGTGTCTCTCGCCAAAGTACCTCACGCAGCTCGTGAAGTCGGTATCGGGCAGCTCCGTGCAGCAACTCGTGTTCAAGGCTATCACGAAGAAAGCCGTCTACCTCATCACGAGCACAGACAAGAGCATAAAGGCAATCTCCGACCTGCTCAACTTCCCCAACGCCTCCGCCTTCGGCACATTCTTCAAAAAGCAAGTAGGCGTGTCACCCGTCAACTATCGTCATAAAAAAAACAAACCCGTTTCTAATATTTAAGAATATATTTTGTACATTTGTCGGCAAAATAACATCAATAACAACAATAAAAACCAACAAAGCCCTATGAACACAAGACGACTACTGTTCTTGTCTGCCATCTGTCTGACGATGGGCACCACCCAGGTATCAGCACAGAGTTTCCTTAAAAAGATTAAGAACAAAGGAACACAAATGATTAAAGAGGCAGCACCCAAGCCCGTAAAGGAGGTGATGGATGCTGTAGAAAACGCTAACGAAGCACCGAAAAACAACACCAGTGCTAACAGATCGGCCAACAGAACCACCCAGAGCCGCAGCACACAGCGAGCACGTACCAACGCCAACCGCCGCCCGTCAACCCGAAACCAAGCCGATTTCGAGCCGGCACACAAGACGATCACCATCAAGCTCTACAAAGGACTCGGCATAAAGACATGGTTAGGACGTAAAGCCTTCAACACACCGCAGCCTCCAACGCAATGCCCTAAACAGCCAGCATGGATTGATGCCCTACCCCAGATCATAGAGCTCGACAACGCCAGTCTCATAGCTGAATCGAAGATGATAAACAAATGGGTCACATCCGGCAAACCCTCGTGCGAGCCTGTGCTTGTACGACGCGAACTACTCGACAATGAAGTAGGCAAGCGCATAGGAGCACTCAACAATGCCGTTCATTACCTCAACAACGCCGATAACCTAAACGAAGACTACTACACACCAGCAGAACCATTGGAGGAGGACGCATTCAAGCGAACCATGCAGTCAGACTATTCTCCCCTCTACCCTTTGCTCGCAGACGAAACCGTCGCATATCTCAAAAGTATCAACCGCACCTCGAAAGAAGTCTCGGTGAGAGTGTACGAGGGCAACTCGTCATGGGGAAACAGAATGCAGATTGGCGAGATGTGGTTCGAGCTGAACTCTCAACGCAATAATGCACGGCTAATCGGCGTGGACAACGACGAGTCGATAGGCAAAGACTACACGGTACCTTCCACCGTGCGCTATGCCGGCCGCACACTAAAGGTGACCGAAATCGGAAGTGCTGCCTTTGCCGAAATGAAAATAAAATCGGTGACACTCTCACCCGGACTGAAAACAATCGGCTCACACGCATTCGCGTGCACACGCATCACTTCCATCAACATACCATCGACGGTGACCATGATAGATAGCTACGCCTTCCACAGTATGCCTGCGATTACAAGCATCACCGTACCCAACAGTGTGACGAAGATTGGAAATAGTGCCTTCTCCATGTGCACAGCACTGACAGAAGTAACACTGCCCGTGCGCCTGGAGAAGTTGCCTAACGCTCTGTTCTTCGGATGCAAAGCACTCACAAAGGTAACGCTGCCACAGAACATCACAAAGATAGATATGAGCACGTTTGAAGACTGCAAGGCACTCACAAGCATCAGTCTGCCACAATCGGTGGCGGTAATAGATCAGAATGCCTTTAAGAACACAGCCCTCACAAGTGTGCCTGTAACCACGAGTCTGAAGAGCATTGAGAGCAGTGCCTTCGAGGGATGCAACCGCATCACCTCCGTATCGCTGCCCTCATGCGTAGAGGTAGAAATGTTTGCTTTCAAAAATTGTAAAGCACTGAAGAAGGTCGTAATCGGATCACAATACAAGACTCGTACTGATGAACTGCAGATGATTTTCTACGGCTGTCCGTTCATGCCACAGCGCATGACAACAATACCAGCGTGCATAACGTTTAATTAACATATTATAGGAGGGTATGGCATCCCTGCCATACCCACGCTGCCTCCTATCAATCAACTTATGGGTGCGTGGCTATGGCAGGGATACCATAGCCTCCTATGCCTTATGGGTGCGTGGCTATGGCAGGAATGCCATAGCCTCCTATTTATACTTCTTGATATATCCCTCGGCGCGGTCGTCGCCTAATTCCTTTGCCTTATTAAAGCACTCCATAGCCTCGTTCTTGCGCTTCAGCTGCACAAGTGCGAGGCCTTTTATTATGTAGGCATCGGTATTGTCGGGTGTGAGCTGCAAGCAGAGGTCGGAGGTCTTGACAGCCTCTTCGTTCATGTTCACACGCAGCTGCAACGAAGCAAGCTCGGCGATATAGAGCGGAGCATCTGCACCACCTATATATGCAGCGTGCGCAAGGTCGTCGAGAGCCTGCTTGTACTGGCGCACTGCCACTTCGCACTTATGACGAGCATAGTAAAAAGCAGCGTTCGCTCTGCCATACACCAGCGTGTCGTAGGTGTTGTAGTCGACGATCGCCTTGCGATATTCCTCAATCTGCTCGTACAGCTGACCACGTGCCAACACGTAGGGCGCAGACAGATTGGTGAGTGGACGCGGAGCAACTGCAACACAACTGTCGAGCAGCTCCAGCACCTCCGCCTTTGGAGCACCAAGCTGTGTCTTGCACTGCGCTGCCTCGAAATATACCTCGCTCGTTGGCATGTCCTTCTTCGCCAAACTCAGGAATTTCTCACATGCGTCGCCATAGTCGCCCATCGAGAACTTTATCTGCGCCATGCGGTGCAAGTACTGCGGCTGCGGATTGAGGCTGTACGCCTTCTCAGCTTCCGCCAGTGCACGCTCAAAGGTCCAAGCCGTGAAGGTGGTGTCGGCACTGTAGATGAGCTTCTGATACATCACACGAGCATACTCCGAGTGAGCCTCCGCCTTGTCGGCAGCAAGCTTGAGAGCGGTCTGCATATCAGCATCGGCACCTTGCCAGTCGCCATAAGTAGACTTCTGCAGAGCACTCGTAGCATAGCCGTCAACCTCCTTAGGAAACTGTCGGATATAGTCGCTGAGATAGCCAGCATACTTTGCTGTGTCCTGACGCTCAGCAGCCAACATCACCATGAGCAGAGCGTTCTGCTTGTCGGCAGGCAAGGTGAGGCGCAGCGATGTCTTGGCATAGAGCGAGTTGTTAATGTCGAGGTGGCTCGCAGCGAGTGTCGAGATGAAGCGCACGTCGACAGCGTTGGCGTAGAGCGAACGCGCCGACTGCTGCATGAGTCCCACCACCTGTCCCTTCTCGTTGACGAAGGCAGCACCCTGTGTGGGTTTGTGGTTGTTGTAGCCGAACACGTAGTAGGCGTACTTCTCCATGAAGGTCTCCGCCTTGTCAAGCTCGTACTGTGTGGTCTGTGTACGGCGGTCAGCGGTCTCCACGAGCCACAGCTTGCTGTCCTTTGCAGCAGCAGCGGTGGCGATGGTGGCAGCCACAGTCTTCGGCATATCCACACGCACACGACACACATCATAAAGCTCGTTAGCACCGAGAATATGCGTCACGGGATAGGTCTTTCCGTTGAAATCGACGACTTCCACACGCGAGGCCTCGCGCACTGCCGACCACGGACAGGCTGCTATGCCGTCGGCTGAGAGGAACACTCCGTTGCTTGTAGCTATATGCTTGCCCTCTGCATCGTATGCCTTAAGCGCAAACACCGACTTTGCCACATTCTTCACAGCCGCCGGCTGCGCCATCGCTCCGCAGAGGCAGAGCAGCGAAATTAGGATTGTTGATAATATTCTGTTCATTGTTTCGTTTATTAACAAATTTGTAACTCTTAGGAGGGTATGGCATCTTGCCATACCCACGCAGCCTTCCGTTAACTGCTTGGTGCGTGGCTATGGCAGGATGCCATAGCCTCCTATGCTTTATGGATGCGTGGCTATGGCAAGGATGCCATAGCCTCCTATGCTTTATGGATGCGTGGCTATGGCAAAGATGCCATAGCCTCCTATGCTTTATGGGTGCGTGGCTACGGCAGGATGCCATAGCCTCCTATAATGCTAAAAGCGACTTGGCGTTGTCGATAGCAGCCTGCGACACATCGCTACCAGAGAGCATCTGCGCAATCTCCGTGATACGCTGTTCGTCGGTGAGCTGCGTCATCGTAGACACCGTGCCCTGCTCCGTCTCATGCTTCGCCACCTTATAGTGGGTGGAGCCGGCGGCAGCAATCTGCGGCAAGTGGGTTATGCAGAGCACCTGTCGGTTGGCAGCACCCATATCGTGCATGATGTGTGCCATCTGCTCTGCCACCCTACCGCTCACGCCGGTGTCAATCTCGTCGAAGATGATTGTCGGCAGACCGATAGCCTTGCTTATCATCGCCTTCAGCGAGAGCATGACACGCGCTATCTCGCCGCCCGATGCCACCTGCGACACGGGCTGCATGTCGGTGCTGGTGTTGGCACTGAAGAGGAACATCACCTTGTCGGCACCCGTGGCGGAGAGGTCGGCAGTCGACACATCCACCTTGAAGCGCACGTTTGGTATGCCAAGCGGAACGAGCAGTTTCGACAGTTCCTGCTCAACGAGCGTAGCCGACTTGCGTCGCATATCGGTGAGCACGGCTGCTTTCTCCACGCATACGGCGTGCAGACGTGCCACCTCCTGCTCCTGCTCCTGCAGTTGCTCGTCGGAGTTGTCGATGTTCGAGAGCTGCGCATTGATAGCATTGAGGCGGTCGAGCAGCTCGTCGACGGTCTGCACGTGGAACTTCTGCTGAAGCGTGTAGATGAGGTCGAGGCGCTCGGTGATGAGGTTGAAGCGCTGCGGGTCGTACTCCACGTCGTCCATTTTCGAGGCTATCTCCTGCGAGATATCCTTCAACTCTATGAAGCAGCCGTCGAGACGCTCTGCAAGCTCCTGCGCTTCAGGGTAGACATCGGCTACGCTACGCAGCTGTGTGACGATGGAGCGCGTGAGGTTCACGATGCCCGTGTCGTCGCCCGAGAGTCCGTAGTCTGCATCGTGAAGCGCACGCTTTATGTCTTCGGCGTGGCTCATCAACTCCGACTCCTGCTCCAACTGTTCCTGCTCGCCCAAAGTGAGCTTTGCCTCGCTAAGTTCCTTCTGCTGAAAGCGCAGAAAGTCCTCGTTGTCGCGACTCGTGGCTATCTGCTCGCGCAACTCATCAAGGCGGTGCTGCGCCGAACGCAACTCGGCAAACGCCGCACGATAGTCGGCAAGCTGCTGACGGTCGCGCGCAATGATGTCCACAACGTTCAGCTGAAAGTCTTCCTTGCTGAGCAGCAGGTTCTGATGCTGGCTGTGCACGTCGATGAGCTGCTCGCCGAGCTCGCGCATAAGGGCGAGTGTCACCGGCGTATCGTTGATGAAGGCGCGACTCTTGCCATTAGCGTTCACCTCGCGACGCAGCAGACACTCCTCCGGCTCGTAGTCGAGGTCGTTCTCTTCGAAGAAGCCTTTCAGCACGTCGGAGTGGTAGATACTAAGGTCGAACGTTGCCTCAATGATGCACTTGTCGCAACCACGCTTCACCTGCTTCGCATCGGCGCGGTTGCCAAGCAGCAACCCTATGGCACCGATGACGATGCTCTTTCCGGCACCTGTTTCGCCCGTAATGACGGAGAAGCCAGGGTAGAGCATCATCTCAAGATGGTCGATAAGCGTGAAGTTGCGTATATCGAGTTTCTTTAACATAAACAATAGTTATGGGTTATGTATGTGTGTGTCTACTCCTTTATCTTCTCCCAAGCCGAATTCTGACTTGCATTGATAGAGAAGAGAATGTCGTAGACGGTTTCTTTTTCCTTCTGCGTGCCCTTACCTTTATATATATTGGTAAGCTCGTCGCGCTTATAGTCGGTCCATATCTGTGGCAGCATACTGAGCGGACGGTCTTCGTGACACTTCTTCAGACCGGTTTCGAGCGCAGTGGTCACGTTGCCACGTCCGCGCTCCACGTTGGTCGCCATCTCGTCGAGACCCGTACGATAGTAGTCATACTGCAACTGGCGGAACGGCTTCATAGCACCCTCAAGATAGTCGTTGATGATGGCAAAGCGGTTGCGTCCGTTGTCAAACGCCTTCCAGCCCGGGAAGTTGAGGTTCTGCGCATTGTTGGCAAGGTTCATGCACCGCTGCAGAATGTCCTCGCCACCCATCGGCGAGAACGTATCGAGATCAATGCCGATGATGAGGTAGGCGTAGTAGGCGATGAGCGCCGTGAGCTGATTGTCCACCTGCTCCTCGTTGAACTGCAACTGGTCGAACTGTGCGTACTCGAAGTTGAAGTCGTTGTCGGTGTTGTTGTAGATGGTGGTGGTGTACGTAGAGTTATACACGGGACGGTTTGCCTGTATCACCGCCTTGCACGTGAAGACGTTCGTACTGTTGTCGTACGCCGTCACGGTGATGTTGAAGTTGCACGCGATGCGCTCGTTCTTCTGAAACTGCAGACTGGTCCACTGGCGTTCGTTGATAAACTGCGTGAGGGTTTGCTCCAGCTCCTCGAACACCGAGTTGTCGGTGCCTTGAATCTGGTTATGGTTGATCTTCACACGTGCGTTCAGCTCCTGCGCCTGCGTTCCTGCGACAAAAGCGAACAACAGCGACGCAGCGCAAACCATTCTAACTATATAGCGCTTTTTCATATTCATTAAAATAAGAAGTTTTACTCTTTAGGAGGGTATGGCAAGATGCCATACCCACGCTGCCTCCCTATCAACAAGTTCTCATGGGTGCGTGGCTATGGCAGGAATGCCGTAGCCTCCTAAGCCTTGTGGGTGCGTGGCTATGGCAGGATGCCATAGCCTCCTAAGCCTTGTGGGTGCGTGACTATGGCAAGATGCCGTAGCCTCCTATCAATCACCTTTTGGGTGCGTGGCTATGGCAGGATGCCATAGCCTCCTATCACTCGCTCCAGCTCGTTGACGATGTCGACAGCGGTATCCGCCTTCGACTTCTTGGGATAGGCATGGCGGAAGTCGCGACCGATAATCTCTATCTGGTTGTCGTCGGTGCGGAAGCATGTGCCCTCGTTGCGCAGACTGTTGAGCACGATGAAGTCGGCATTCTTCTTCTGCAACTTACGCTCGGCGTTAGCCTGCTCGTCGTTGGTCTCGAGCGCGAACGCCACGATGGTCTGCTGTGCGGTCTTCATCTGTCCGAGTGTGTCTGCGATGTCAGGGTTGGGCGAGAGAGATATCTGCATGTCGCCCTCGCTGCGTTTTATCTTTTGTTCAGCCTGTACTGCCGGACGATAGTCGGCTACTGCCGCAGCAAGTATGGCTACGTCAGCCGTTCGGAACGCCTCGGTAGCTGCGTCGTACATCTCGCGGCACGACTCCACATCCACACGATTGATTGCGTCGGAGCACTTCAGACTGACCGGACCGGCTACAAGCGTAACATCAGCACCACGGCGGCGACACTCCTCGGCGATAGCGAAGCCCATCTTGCCGCTTGAGTAGTTGCCGATGAAGCGCACCGGGTCAATCTTTTCGTAGGTAGGACCAGCTGTTATGACAACACTCTTGCCCTTCAGCACACTGCTACTGTCGTTTTGGTCGAAGAACTCCGACACGCGGCGTGCTATTACCTCAGGCTCCTCCATGCGTCCCTTGCCTTCGAGTCCGCTCGCGAGAAATCCGCTTGCAGGCTCGATGAAGCGATTGCCGTATGAGGCTAATGTGCGCATGTTCTGCTGCGTAGACGGGTGGGCATACATGTCGAGGTCCATAGCCGGAGCAATGAACACGGGTGCCTTCATAGAGAGGTATGTGGTGATGAGCATGTTGTCTGCCACGCCGTGCGCCATCTTGCCGAGCGTGCTCGCCGTGCAAGGTGCTATGACCATTGCGTCAGCCCACAATCCGAGGTCGACGTGCGAGTTCCATGTGCCGTCGCGCTGCGAGAAGAACTCTCTGACAACGGGCTTGTGCGTGAGTGCGGAGAGCGTGATCGGAGTGATAAACTCCTTGCCTGCAGGCGTAATCACTACTTGTACTTCTGCGCCCTGCTTCACAAACTCGCGTATGAGCAGACACGACTTGTAGGCGGCGATGGAGCCGGTTATGCCTAATACTATTTTCTTTCCTTTAAGCATGGTTTTATAGTTGTTGTGGTAAGGTGGTGAGATGGTGAGATGGTGAGATGGTGATTATTTATGTTGAAGTGGTGAGGTGTTGAGATGGTGACATTACTACAACATATCTCACCACCTCAACACAACAACATCTCAACATCATATCTCAACACCTCAACACCTCAACATTACTTATTGAACCCTCTGAGGCGGATGCGTGTGAGCACCTGCTTGGTGTTGAAGGTGAAGTCGCCGCCCATCATCCAGCTATAGTAGCCGATGTCGGTGCGCAGCACGTCGGCAACGGGACGTCCCTTGTACTTGCCGAAGTTGAACACCTCCACCTTCTGCTCCTTACCGTTTGCGTCGAGCACGGGCTTGCCGTCGGCACCAACCAGCGGCTTCCACACGATGCGACCGGCGAAATCGACATTGTCGTTCTGCTTAGAGAACTCGGCAAGGCAGTCCATGTCGTTCTCCAGAACGCGGTCGGGCTCCTCCTGCACGCCAGGCGCATACTTGTCGAGCTCGCCCATCAGCACGCGATATGTAGCCTCGGTGTCCTCGTCAGCACGATGTGCCGTAAAGTCTTCCTCCATCTTTCTGCCGCAATAGAATTTATAAGCAGCAGCGAGGTTGCGACGCTCCATCTTGTGGAAGATGGTCTGTGCGTCGATGAGTCGAACCTTAGAGAAGTCGAAGTCGATGCCTGCACGCAGGAACTCCTCTGCGAGCATCGGAATGTCGAAATGGTTGGAGTTGTAGCCTGCGAAGTCGCAGCCCTTGAACTTCTCGCTGAGCTGCGGAGCCAACGTCTTAAACGTAGGCGCATCCTTCACGTCGTCGTTGGTGATGCCCGTCAGTTCCACCACCTCATGCGGTATAGGCTTCTCTGGATTGACAAAGATGTTTTCGCGCTCTTCTGTGCCGTCTGGCGACACTTTAATGTATGATATCTGTATTATACGGTCGCGTATAAAGTCGAGACCTGTTGTTTCGAGGTCGAAGACGATAAGTGGACGTGTGAGATTGAGTTTCATTGTTGTCGTTTCGTTTTTTTAAGAATTTAGCCGCACCAATATGGCGCGGCTATAAACTAAAGAGTAATATCTTTTGCTGTTTCTTCAAAGCATTAATCAGCCGCCAAAGCACTGGTCAACCCGATTAATCGTTCAGCAGCATCGGCATGATAAGCATGAGGATTTCCTGTCCCTCTGGCTGCACGGTAGGCACAACAACGCCCGCACGGCTTGGGTCGGCAAGCTGTATTGTCACCTCGTCGCTTGCGATGTTGTTGAGTATCTCGTAGATAGCACCGCCCTTGAAGCCGATGTCCATCTTCGCACCATTATACTCGCAAGCTACGCTCTCCTTAGCACTTGTAGCGAAGTCGATGTCCTCGGCTGTGAGACACAGACGCTGAGCTTCTACGTGGAAGCGAATGAGCTGACTGCTCTCGCTTGCGAACGGCAGCACACGCTTCAGTGCACCCATGAGCGACTTGCGGTCGACGTTGATGCTGTTGGTGTTAGCTGTAGGGATTACTGAGTTGTAGTTGGGATAACGTCCCTCAATCAAGCGACAGTTGAGGCATCCGTCTGCATAGCGCACCTCGGCACCCTTGCTGTTGAACTTCACGACAACGTCGCCATCGCACTTCGGCAGCACGCCCTTCAGCAGCTGTGCCGGCTTCTGCGGCAGGATGAACGATGCGGGTACATCGCTCTTAATGGTGAGGATGCGGTTGCGCACGAGCTTATGACCGTCGGTAGCCACAACTGCGAGGTTGTCGGCATTGAGGTCGAAGTAGACACCACCCATCACCGGACGGATTTCGTCCTGCGCTGTAGCGAAGAGCGAGCGCGAGAGGTTCTCTGCAAAAAGATTAGAATCCATAACGAGCGAAGTGACATCGCCGTCAACCTCCTGCATCATAGGGAAGTCGTCGGCAGGCTGCGCGGTCAGCTTGAACGAGCCGTTGAGGTAGTCGATCTCTACAGTGAAGTCGCTCTCGTTGACGTTGAAGCCAAGCGGCTGCTCGGGCAGCTCCTTTACGGCATTGAGTATAGTGCGGTTAGACAGCGCAAACTTGCCATCGCCAGAGCACTCGGAAAGCTCTATCGTAGACTGCATCACGTTTTCAGAATCGCTGGCAGTTACAGTCAGAACGTTGTTTGCTACTTCAAAAAGGAAACAATCAAGAATGCTCAGAGTGTTCTTGCTGTTAATTACTCTTGCGAGCGTTTGGAGACGGGCGTTAAGTGCGCCACTTGATAATGTGAATTGCATTGATATTTAGCTTTTTTGATTATACTTTTTTTGTTTTCTTGTCAGTACATTATTTTCAGGCAAATTTACTAAAAAATATCCGACTACGACAAAAACTCATTCAAAAGTTTCTTGTTTCGCTACATTTTTATTAATTTCGCAAACCAAAGGACAAACCTCTTAGCTTTTATCACACAAATTAAAATAAAATATAGACAATGGAATTACAAGGTAAAGTAATCGCTGTGCTGCCCGAGAGAAGTGGTGTATCGGCACGCGGTGAATGGAAATCGCAGGATTATGTTATCGAAACACACGACCAGTATCCACGCAAGATGGTGTTCGGAGTGTTCGGCGCTGACCGCATCAGCCGCTTCAACATACAGGTAGGTCAGGAAGTTACCGTATCGTTCGACATCGACGCCCACGAGTATCAGGGTCGTTGGTTCAACAATATCCGTGCTTTCGACGTGCGCCAGGTAGACCCTGCAACAGTTGGCGCAGCACAGGCTGGCATCGTTCCTGGTGCTGTGTTCGGTGCGGCTCCGGCTCCACAGCCTGCTGCTCCTCAGCCCACAGCTCCGGCTCCAGAGGCTGACCCCGTTAACGACCTGCCGTTCTAAGACGTTGCAGCATAAGGATTAACCTACATACGGAACTCACGAAACACACAAGTCGCTAATACACATGTGCGTTTCGTGAGTTCCGTTTTTTGTATGTTGTACTACTAAAGCAAACAAGCGAATGAACATAACGAAGAAACTGAAAGATATATACACGTTCCTCATGGTAGACATCTGGAGCATAGGCAAAGGCGATGTGTCGAAGATGCGATTTCTGTTCTACAGCATCTTGAAGAAACTGCTGCTCGCCATAGAGTTCACTACCACAAAGCGCATAACCAGTGCGGCAGCTGCCCTCACCTACTCCACTCTGCTCGCCATTGTACCCATCTTCGCCGTGGTGTTCGGCATAGCGCGTGGCTTCGGCTACAACAAATACATCGAAGAATGGTTCAGAGAGTCGTTCTCAAGTCAGCCGCAGGTGTCGGAGATAATCATCGGCTTCGTCAACTCGTACCTCGTACACACCAAGAGCGGACTATTCCTCGGCATCGGCTTGCTCTTCATGCTCTTCACCGTCATCATGCTTATCAGCAACATCGAACGCACATTCAACGATATCTGGCAGGCGAAGAAGCCACGCAGCATGTTCCGCACCATCACCGACTATACGTCGATGCTGCTGCTCATGCCCGTAGTGATTGTGATAACCTCGGGTATAAGCATCTTCTTCGCCACCATCTTCAAGCAGATAGAAGACACGATGGTGATAGGCTCGTTGGCGCAGTTCTTCTTGCAGCTCTTGCCCTACGTCCTCATGTCGGGCGTGTTCATCGCTCTCTATCTCTTCATGCCCAACACAAAGGTGAAGCTGAGCTGCGCGCTCGTGCCCGGAATACTCGCCGGCGTAGCCATGCAGGGACTGCAGCTCTTCTACATCCACTCGCAGATTTGGGTGAGCAGCTACAACGCTATCTACGGCTCGTTTGCAGCTCTGCCGTTGTTCATGCTCTGGATACAGATTTCGTGGTTGATATGCCTGTTCGGCGCAGAACTATGCTACGCCAATCAGAACATGGACGACTATGCGTTTAAGGCTAAGACCGAAGACCTTAGCCATCGCTACAAGATGCTGCTCTGCCTCGTGCTCGCAAGTCGCATCTGCCGCAACTTCAGCGAAGGAGCCAAACCGCTATCGGCTCTGAAGCTGAAGCTCGCCACCGGAATACCAATCCGCATCGTCAATGACCTGCTCTATCAGCTCGTGCAGATAAATATTCTCACCGAAATACCTGGTGGCGACAAGGATGGCGAATCACTCTATCAACCTGCCGAGTGCATCACACGTCTCAGCGTGGGCACACTTATCGATCGCATGGAGGCACAGGGCAAGTGGTCGCTCACCATCGACGTGAAGCAACTATCGTCTACAGCTTGGAAGAAGATCATTGCCGAACGCAACACTTATCTGAACAGTCAGCGCGAAGTGCTGCTAAAAGACTTGTAAAACATTACGAAGTAGCATCTGCGTCGACCGATGCGGACGTCTGCGTCGACCGATGCGGACATCTGCGCCGACCGATGCGGATGTCTGCGCCGACCGATGCGGATGTCTGCGTCGACCGATGCGGACGTCTGCGCCGACCGATGCGGATGTCTGCGTCGACCGATGCGCATGTCTGCGTCGACCGATGCGGATGGCAATAGTTCACGAATTGGTACGGAGGGTGTGTAGAAACTACATAACAGCAAACAACAAAAAAGGAGGTCTATTTGACCTCCTTCTTTATAAAATCATAAAATGTTTACTTCACCATAATCTTCAACGTCTTGCCGTTGCTGAGTTTCACGATGTTCAAGCCCTTCTGCTTGCCGCTGATACGCTGACCTGCTGCGTTATAACGTGCCACTTCAACGACGTTGTAGGCTGAGCCTACGCTCTCGATAGAGGTAGAATTCTGAACAAGATTTTTTCCTGCTACATTCTCAATGCGGTTATCAATACGACTCTTGGTGCTGTGCTTGTTGAGGAACGCCACAACCTTGAGGTCGTCCTTCTTCCATGCACTATTAACGTCAAACTCGTAAGTTGCGCTGAACTTATTGCCTTCCCATGTCACCTTGTCGCCCCATGCACTATTGAAGTCACGTATCACATGCTGATGATAGTATGTAGTGCCAAAGCTAACACCTGATTGATCCTTTGCCTCTACATTATCCTCCGTCAGGTAGAGTGTGAGCAGAGCGCTTTCCTTGTCGTAAGCATCGTTCGATTCGCCAGTAACAACAATCACCGCCTTGCTTTCGCTTTCGTTATATGCGACAGACACGTCGAGCTTGGCATCAGCCATTGTTTTATCGAGATACTTGCTGGCATATTTGCTTATTTCGGTTGCACTGCCCGGTATCACCACATTATCTTTCTGTCCCGTCGCATAAGTAGATTTGAAATCGGGCTCGCGGTTGAACATCATGGCTGGTGCGAATGTACTTCCTCCATCGTTGTAGAGATACAAGAGAGTCTTGTCGCAAGACTTAGTGAGCCAGTCGGTATAGTAGCCTGCATGGTGACATACAGCAAACACACGATTGGGGTCAGCTGTCTCTAAGTATCCGTGCAGGTATCCTGCCACTCGCGGACAGTTGCCACACTGCTCTGTAGTAAACTCCTCAATGCACAGGTTACGCTTATACACATTGGCAGCAACGCTGAGCTTACCCTCAGCCACAATGGTTGCACCACCATTCTTATGGCCATTCACCTTGGTCACTTCAACCTTCACATTCTTCAGACCTTCTGTGCTGCCACATGGTATGCTCACCTTGAATGTACCGATTTTGTTATATCCAACCGATGGAGATATTGCGACATGTTGCTCGCTGCCTGCTACACCGTCAACACTGACAATATAGTCGAGACTGCTCACTGCCTCTACGGCGTTGTTTGTGAACTCTACGGATGTCTCAACATTACTATTGATAGCACCCTTTACGGTTCCGAAATCGCTGGGCATCACATCATATTCAGCAAAATCGCCCTCAACAAGCACCTGAATACTTATGTTATAACCACCCATACTGAAGTTGTACCAACCTGTATCATTGCCCAATTTGCAATAGACCCAAAGAGGCTGTTCAGCCAAGCCGTCTTTTACAGCAGAGAACGGATACGACTTTGTATCGGTATTACTATCAAACTGAGTATAAGTGTAACCTGCATACAGTTCTTCGCCCGCCTTGATTGGATAAGGCTCGCTGAACTTCACCTCGTTCCAACCAATCACACATTTCTCTACATTTGCACTTCTGCATACATCACCCGGCTTAGATGACGCACTTTTATAAAGACTAATCGAAGAGCTGCCTATTTCCTCACAAAGTCCGAAACGCAGACCAACTATATTCTTGCCTACATATGGTTTCAGAATAGCTTCAGACAAACAGATTGCAACCTTGTTGTCTCCAGGATAATTGTAGATGCCCATGCCCTTGTGTGCAGCAGCTAAAGCATCCGAACTGTAGTAGCCCACCCAACGCTGGTTGGCAGCTATTCTCTTTGCCGCTTTGTGTACAACCGCACTTTGCTGTGCGAAGTACGGACTTTGTTCTACTACACCAACTCTTTGGTGCTGCACATCCACTTGTGCACTGGCTGCAAATGACATAGCCAAGGCAGCAACTGAAAGTAAGAATTTCTTCATAGATCTGTATTTTTTAATTATTATTCGCGCCAAAGGTAATGCAAAACGAAGAGAATACAAAACAAGAAACAGTTTTTTTTATTATTAAAACGCCATATTTTTTAATCAATCTGTTACACAAACTATTATTTTATCTCCACCACTTCAAGCCTATCGCCATCCACACGGAAGCGCACGTCGCGGTTGGCGAACTCCATGCCGTACACCTTCGTTGGGTTGTCGTGATACTGCGGACGAGGGTCGAGCGCGAGCACTTTCTCGAGCGAGGCAAGCTCTTCGGCTGTAAACTCTTTAGCTAAATGGTCGGGAAAGACGACGTGCAGACGGCGCGTGGCAGTGGTATCGACAAAACCGCTGCGAGCATCGGGATGCGAGTCGGCATAAGTGACGTAAGGCTTTATGTCATAGATAGGTGTGCCGTTCATGAGATCGGCACCAAGAACATGAATGAGCGGTCCGTCGGCTGCATCGTAGTCAATGCGGTCGATGCGCACGGAAGAGAGTCCTAAGCGGTTGGGGCGGAAAGGCGAACGAGTAGCAAAGACCCCTATCTTAGTGTTGCCGCCAAGACGGGGCGGACGCACAACGGGGCTTGTCGCCTCATGCCGATTGGCAGAGAATTCCCACACGAGCCACAGATAGTCGAAGTCCTCCATGCCGCGCAGCGCATCGGCGTTACGGTACTTCGGTACGAACTCTATCGTTCCGCGCAGCGTGTCGGCAAGTCCGCTCTGCTTGGGTATGCCAAACTTAGTGGCAAAGGGCGAACGGAAAAAAGCTACCGGTTCTATTTCCATCGTTTCAAGTTTTTATAAAATAGCATGTGAGGAAAGGGCTATGCATATTGTGGACTGCGATATCATTACACCTTGTGGCTGCGTGATACTTTGTGGCTGCGTGATACCTTGAGGCTGCGTGGAGGGTGTGTCAAAACTAAAATATTTGGCAAATTGAATAGCAAACGGTTCTAATCGTAGGAGGCTACGGCATTCCTGCCGTAGCCATTAGTAACTGAAATACAACTGTTTGCAATGACTACGGCAAGAATGCCGTAGTCTCCTACAGTTAGCCATTCATCACAATTCTATAGTTTTGACACACCCTCCTCCTACACAAATGTCAACACATCAACACCACACCATCTCAACAACTCAACATCTCACCACATCAACATCTCAATTCACCGTAATGTGGAAGCAGCCCTGCTTAACCTCGTACTTAACGAGACAACGCTTCTGCTCGCGCATATCGCGGAGCACCTCAGAGAGCACCCACTTCAGCGTGTCGTTGCGCACCTGTCGGCGGCGCGGTCCGTCTGGATCCTCAACGGTGTGGTAGCGATTGTAGCAGATGTCGAACGTTGTGCCGTAGAGGTGGCACGAGTTCTCAGTGGCGTTAGAGTTGCGGCGACGCAACTTCTCCACGTCCGCTTTGCTGCGCAGCACCGATGTCACAATAACCTTGTGTAGCGGTATCTGCTTAGTCTGCAAACTGTCGAAGAAACTCTTGCCAATGTCCTGCAACAATATCGCAGCACGTGGCACAAGATAAGGTATGCTGCTACGCATACGGTCGTCAATGTGATAGAACGGATTGCTGCCCACATACACTAACTCCGACTTACGTCGCTCGGCATCAGCACGGTCGATGACTGCCTTCACACCATGACGAGCCGCAGCAGCAAGTTGTACATCATTCTGATCGGGAAAGGTATTGCCAAAATGAGGCACACTATATATGCGGTTCTTCACTGGAGTGCCGTCGGCAGCGAAGAAGCGCGAGGGACGACCCAACGGCTTGGGAGATAACGTCGGCACACTCGCCACATCTTTCTTTGAGATTGCGGTTGTCGACGAAGCCAAGACTGCTTTTGCGCTATCAGCTACCGTCATGCTATCAGCAACGACAGAACTATCTGCTACTGCGACATTGCTTGCTGGCGAAGACGCCACTTCGGGGTAGGCGCAACGCAACATGGCAAGCAAAACAACCGTCACGCCAAAACCCTGTAAGTATCTTTTAGAAGAAATATTCATCATAATGACTGCAAATTTAGACAAAATCGAGGAAAATACAAAACATGTGCTCTTGTTTTTATTGTTGATTATTTTGTATTATCTCCTATTTTCATTAACTTTGCATCCAAAATCGTACACTGAATATTTTGATAGAAAGACATATCATATTAGAGGATATCGACCCCGTAGTGTTCTACGGTGTTGGCAATGGGCATCTGCAGATAATAAAATCGCTCTATCCCAAGCTGCGCATAGTGGCACGCGACAACGTGATACGCGTGCTCGGTGACGAGGAAGAGATGGCAGCCTTCGAAGAAAACGTGGAGAAAATACGCCGTCATGTGCTGAAGTTCAACAACATCAACGATGAGGACATTCTCGACATCGTCAAGGGCAAGCAGACAAAAGCCGACAGCGTGAAGGGCGTTATCGTCTACAACATATCGGGCAAACCGATCAAGTGCAAAAGCGAGAACCAGCAACAGCTCGTGGATGCTTACGAGAAGAACGACATGATATTCGCTACAGGTCCAGCCGGAACTGGTAAGACCTACCTAAGCATAGCCCTCGCGGTACGCGCACTGAAGGAGAAAACTATACGCAAGATTATACTCTCGCGTCCAGCTGTGGAGGCAGGCGAGAAGCTCGGCTTCCTGCCTGGCGACATGAAGGACAAAATCGACCCGTATCTGCAACCGCTATACGACGCATTGGAAGACATGCTCCCTGCAGTGAAGCTGCAGGATATGATGGAGAAGAACATCATACAAATAGCTCCGCTCGCCTTCATGCGAGGCCGCACGCTTAGCGATGCCGTAGTGATTCTCGACGAGGCGCAGAACACTACACCGGCACAGATAAGAATGTTTCTCACCCGTATGGGTTGGAACACAAAGATGATTATCACTGGCGATATGACGCAGATAGACCTGCCACGCGGACAGAAGAGCGGACTCACCGAAGCACTCGACATACTGAAGGACGTGGAAGGCATCGGCTTCGTAAAACTCGGACAGAAAGACATCGTAAGACATAAGCTTGTGACACGCATCGTGAATGCATACGACGCTCACGACAAAACTCAAAATGAGGCTCACGACAAAACTCAAAATTTAAAATAGTTATGAAAGCACTTACAAAGACCGATTTTCATTTCGAAGGTCAGAAAAACGTGTATCACGGAAAAGTTCGCGACGTGTATGACATCAACGACGACGTGATCGTAATGGTAGCAACCGACAGAATCTCTGCGTTTGACGTAATCCTACCAAAGGGTATTCCGTTCAAAGGACAGGTTCTGAACCAGATTGCAGCCAAGTTCCTTGATGCTACAACAGACATCTGCCCCAACTGGAAACTCGCTACACCAGACCCAATGGTTACTGTTGGTTTGAAATGCGAGGGTTTCCGAGTTGAAATGATCATCCGCTCTATCCTTACAGGCTCAGCTTGGCGCGCATACAAAGAGGGATGCCGCGAGCTTTGCGGCGTTAAGCTGCCAGAGGGTATGAAGGAAAACCAGCGATTCCCAGAACCTATCATCACTCCGACAACAAAAGCTGATGAGGGTCACGACCTCAATATATCTAAAGAGGAAATCATCGCTCAGGGCATCGTAAGTGCTGAGGACTACGCTGTAATGGAAGACTACACACGTCATATCTTCCAGCGCGGACAGGAGATGGCTGCACAGCGCGGTCTTATCCTCGTTGACACTAAGTACGAGTTCGGCAAGCGCGATGGTAAGGTATATCTCATTGACGAGATTCACACTCCCGACTCTTCACGCTACTTCTATGCTGACGGCTACGAGGAGAAGTTTGAGAAGGGCTTACCACAGAAGCAGCTCTCGAAGGAGTTTGTACGCCAGTGGCTCATCGAGCATGACTTTATGAACGAACCCGGACAGACAATGCCCGAAATCACAGACGAATATGCAGAGAGCGTAAGCGAACGTTATATCGAACTCTACGAGCACATCACTGGCGAGAAGTTCGACAAGACCGTTGAAGAGGGTGACATCGCAGCGCGCATCGAAAAGAACGTAGCCGACTACCTCGCTACACGTAAGTAGCAATACATAATGGGTGCAGAATATTGGATGTTGGAGACTTGGTTCACCGACATCTGATATTCTACACCCTACATTATTATATATACATACATATTATCATATACACCAAGACATCGCTTCGCAAAATGTAGCGATAGGTGAAATATAACGAACAACAACAATGGTTTACGGACAGGAAAAGATAAAGCCCTACAACGACAAAGAAGAAAAGGGGGCGCAGGTGGAACTGATGTTCGACAACATCGCACACTCGTATGACAAGCTCAACCACCGCCTGTCGTGGAACATTGACAAGTTGTGGCGCAAGAAAGCTCTCAACCGACTGAAAGCTTACAAACCACAAAGCATTCTTGACATAGCTACGGGCACGGGCGACTTCGCCATACAGGCGGCACAGATACTGAAGCCGACGAAGGTGACGGGCACAGATATCAGCGAAGGAATGATGAACGTGGGTAGGCAGAAGGTGAATAGACTAAAGCTCGACAACGTGATATCGTTCGCCAAGGAAGACTGCATGGCACTCTCGTTCGAAGACAACACGTTCGACGCCGTGACTGCGGCTTTCGGCATACGCAACTTCCAGAACCTCGATCAAGGACTGCGCGAGATGTGCCGAGTGCTGAAGCCAGGCGGACACCTCTGCATCGTGGAGCTGACATCACCCGTTAGCTTTCCAATGAAGCAGTTATTCAAAATCTACTCGCACACAGTGCTACCAGTATACGGACGACTCATCTCTGGCGACAGTATGGCTTACTCTTACCTCACGGCTACCATCGAGGCGTTCCCACAAGGCGAGCGAATGGTGGAGATACTGAAAGCGGCAGGCTTCGCCGAAGCTTCGTTCAAGCGAATGACACTCGGCATCTGCACGCTCTATCTCGCAACAAAGTAAGGTGTCAACACCCCATCACCCCGTCAACACCTCACCATCTCAACACCTCAACACCTCACCCCATCAACACCTCACCCCATCAACACCTCACCCCATCAACATCTCAATATTCACACTATGGACAAGTACGGTTTAATCGGTTTCCCACTGGGACATTCCTTCTCCATCAGCTACTTCAACGAGAAGTTTACCAACGAGGGTATCAACGCTCGTTACATCAACTATGAGATTCCGCAGATAGAGGACTTGAAAGAGATACTCGCATCAAACCCAGAACTGTGCGGACTCAACGTCACTATCCCCTACAAGCAGCAGGTAATACCCTACCTCGACGACCTTAGCCCCGAAGCACGCGCTATCGGTGCGGTCAACGTCATACGTGTGACACACAAGAATAAAAACGTTATACTGAAGGGATTTAACAGTGACGTAATCGGCTTCACACGTAGCATCGAGACAATGCTCGAACCTTACCATAAGAAGGCACTCATACTCGGCACTGGCGGTGCTTCGCTCGCTATCAACTACGGTCTCAAATCGCTCGGACTTGAGACACTATTTGTGAGTCGTACGAAGAAGCCTGGCTGCATAACATACGAGGAGGTGACACCAGAACTGATTAAGGAGTACAACGTCATCGTCAACTGCACCCCACTTGGCATGTACCCGAAGGCAGACACCTGTCCCAACTTACCTTACGAGGCAATGGATTGCCACACCATACTTTACGACCTCATCTACAATCCGGACGAAACGCTTTTTATGAAGAAAGGCGCACGCTACGGGGCCAATACCAAGAACGGACTGGAGATGCTGTTGCTGCAGGCATTCGCAAGCTGGGACTTCTGGCATTGCAATGAATAGCTCTAAAAATAGGGTTGCCATAAGCAATAAATCACCATAGACAATAAATCAAAACTCAGAAATAAAAATTCAAAACTCACAATATGGACACATCTAACAGATACATGATGCGCGGCGTAAGCGCAGCTAAAGAAGACGTACACAACGCCATCAAGAACATCGACAAGGGTCTCTATCCGCAGGCATTCTGCAAAATCATCCCCGACATCCTCGGTGGCGACCCCGAATACTGCAACATCATGCACGCCGACGGTGCTGGCACAAAGTCGTCGCTCGCCTACATGTACTGGAAAGAGACTGGCGACCTCAGCGTATGGAAAGGCGTGGCTCAGGACGCTATCGTTATGAACACCGACGACCTGCTCTGCGTGGGCGCAGTGGACAACATCCTCGTTTCGAGCACTATCGGACGCAACAAGATGGTTATCCCGGGTGAGGTTATCTCGGCTGTAATAAACGGCACCGACGAACTCCTCGAGGACTTGCGCAAAATGGGTGTAGGCGTTTACGCTACAGGCGGTGAGACAGCCGACGTTGGCGACCTTGTGCGCACTATCATCGTTGACTCTACCGTTACTTGCCGCATGAAGCGCAGCGATGTCATCGACAACGCAAACATCCGCCCTGGCGACGTAATCGTAGGTTTGGCTTCATTTGGTCAGGCTACATACGAGAAGCAATACAACGGCGGTATGGGTTCTAACGGACTCACCAGCGCTCGCCACGACGTGTTCTCAAAGTATCTCGCCGAGAAGTATCCGGAAAGCTACGACCACGCTGTACCAGAGGAACTCGTATATAGCGGCGGCTGCCGTCTTGACGACAAAGTAGAGGGTGCACCGGTCACAGCCGGACAGCTCGTTCTCTCGCCGACACGTACATACGCTCCTGTCATCAAGCGCCTGCTTGACGAGCTGCGTCCAGAAATACATGGCATGGTTCACTGCACTGGCGGTGCACAAACCAAGGTGCTGCACTTCGTTGGCGAGAATTGTCGCGTAATCAAGGACAACATGTTCCCTATTCCACCGCTGTTCCGCCTCATTCAGGAGCAGAGCCACACCGACTGGAAGGAGATGTACAAGGTGTTCAACATGGGTCACCGCATGGAGATTTACGTACGTCCAGAGGTTGCTGAGCAGGTTATTGCAATAAGCAAGAGCTTCAACATCGACGCACAGATCGTAGGACGCATCGAAGAGGGCGAACGCTCGCTCCTCATCAAGTCTGAATACGGAGAGTTCGAATATTAATAAGAAGTTGTTATGTTGAGATGTTGAGGTGGTGAGATAAGATGGTGATGTGGTGAGATGTTGAGATGTTGACATATCTCACCATAACAACACCACAACATCTCAACACCTCAACATCTCAACATCTCACCATAACAACACCACAACACCTCACCATAACAACATAACACCATCTCAACATTAAATTTGACAAATGGCAGAAAACAACAATATATTAGAAAAACTCGACGGACTGGAGGCACGTTATGAGGAAGTATCAACCCTCATTACCGACCCTTCTGTAATCGCCGACCAGCAGCGTTACGTGAAACTGACAAAGGAGTATAAAGACCTTGAGGACATTATGAAACTCCGTCAGCAGTATATCAATTGTCTTAACGGCATTGCCGAGGCTAAGGATATCATCATGAACGAGCAGGATGCGGAGATGAAGGAGATGGCACGTGAGGAGCTCGCCACAAACGAAGAACTCCAGCCAAAACTCGAGGAAGAAATAAAGATAGCTCTTGTACCGAAGGACCCGGAGGACGCAAAGAACGTACAGATGGAGGTTCGTGCCGGTACGGGTGGCGACGAGGCTTGCCTCTTTGCAGGCGAGATATTCATGATGTACAAGAAGTACTGCGAGTCGAAGGGCTGGACAGTGTCTGTCACAAGCGAGAGCGAAGGCGCAGTAGGTGGCTTCAAGGAAATATGCTTCGCAGTAAGTGGCGACAACGTGTACGGCACACTGAAGTATGAGTCGGGCGTTCACCGCGTACAGCGTGTGCCAGTTACCGAGTCGAACGGACGTATGCAGACCTCTGCAGCAACCGTAGCCGTACTTCCTGAGGCAGACCCGTTCGAAGTGAACATCAACGAGGGCGAAATCAAGTGGGACACCTTCCGCTCTTCAGGCGCAGGTGGACAGAACGTGAACAAGGTAGAATCGGGTGTACGTGCCCGCTACATGTGGAAGAACCCTAACACTGGCGAGGTTGAGGAAATTCTCATCGAGTGTACCGAAACCCGCGACCAGCCTAAGAACAAGGAGAGAGCTCTTGCACGTCTGCGCACATACATCTATGACAAGGAGCACCAGAAATACGTTGACGACATTGCCAACCGCCGTAAGACCCTCGTCTCTACCGGCGACCGCTCTGCAAAGATACGTACATACAACTTCCCACAGGGCCGTGTAACCGACCATCGCATCGGCATGACCGTGTACGACCTCCCGGGCTTCATGGGCGGAAACATCCAGCAGATGATTGACGCACTCACCGTGGCTGAGAATGCGGAGAAGATGAAAGAGAATGAATTGTAAGAATCAATTTATAAAAAACAATTACTATGAACAGATCAGAATTAGTAAACCAGATAAAGACAAAGCGCTCATTCCTCTGCGTAGGTCTTGACACCGACTTGAAGAAGGTGCCGCAGCATATCCTCAACGACGAGGATCCAATCTTCGCTTTCAACAAGGCCATCATCGACGCAACCGCCGACTACTGCGTGTCATACAAGCCTAACCTCGCATTCTACGAGGCGTTCGGCGTGAAGGGACTCATCTCTTTTGAGAAGACCATCAAGTACTTGAAGGAAAACTATCCCAACCACTTCATCGTGGCTGACGCAAAGCGCGGCGATATCGGCAACACAAGTGCCATGTATGCCCGCACATTCTTCGACGAGTACGATGTCGACTCGCTCACCGTGGCTCCATACATGGGCGAAGACAGCGTAACACCGTTCCTCGGCTACAAGGACAAGTGGGTTATACTGCTCGCTCTGACCAGCAACAAGGGCAGCCACGACTTCCAGCTCACAGAGGACAAGGACGGCGAGCGCCTGTTCGAGAAGGTGCTGCGCACATCTCAGCAGTGGGGTGACAAGGAGAACATGATGTATGTTGTAGGTGCTACTCAAGGCCGTATGTTCGAGGATATCCGCAAGATTGTCCCCGACCACTTCCTGCTCGTTCCTGGTGTTGGTGCTCAGGGTGGTTCGCTTGAGGAAGTATGCAAGTATGGTATGAACGCTGACTGCGGACTACTCGTCAACAGTTCACGTGGCATCATCTACGCTTCTAACGGCGAAGACTTCGCCACCGTTGCAGCAGAGAAGGCAAAGGAACTGCAGATACAGATGGATGCAGAACTGAAAAAACACGGCATTTAAAGCCTTGCACATGGTTTTTTCGCCAAAACTGATGTATTTTCAGACAAAATTGAGAAATAAGTATTGTTAAAAAGCATAATGTAAATTTATTTTCTTACATTTGCAACATCTATAGAAAACTATCATCTATATATTTGCAAGAATAACATAGAAAAGACAGAAATGGAATTTACAGCAGAACAGATAGCGAGCGTTATTGGCGGTCGTATAGAAGGCAATAAAGAAGCAAAAATCAACACCTTCGCAAAGATTGAAGAAGGTGTTGAGGGTGCTATTTCTTTCCTCTCTAATCCTAAATACACACATTATATCTACGACACGAAGTCGTCTGTAGTGATTGTCAACAACGATGTGGAGCTTGAACATCCCGTTCAGGCTACACTGATACGCGTTGACAACGCATACGAGTGTATTGCCAAACTGCTCCAAATCTACGAAGCAAGCAAGCCTAAAAAGACAGGCATAGCTCCACAAGCATACGTCTCACCGACTGCAAAGCTCGGCAAGGACTGCTATGTAGGGCCGTTCGCATGTATCGGCGACAACGCAGTTATCGGCGACAACTGCCAGATTTATCCTCACGCTGTCATCGGCGACAACGTAAAGATGGGCAGTGGCTGCCTCATCTATCCCAACACTACCATCTATCAGGGCTGTAAGCTCGGTAACAATGTGACACTTCACGCTGGTAGCGTAATCGGTTCAGACGGATTCGGCTTCGCTCCTAACGCCGATGGTTACGACAAGATACCGCAAATAGGCATCGTAACAATCGAGGACAATGTAGAAATTGGTGCAAACACTTGCGTCGATCGCTCTACTATGGGCTCTACCTTCATCCGTAAGGGTGTGAAACTTGACAACCTTGTGCAGGTTGCTCACAACGTAGAGATTGGCGAAAACACCGTGATGTCTGCACAAGTAGGCATTGCGGGTAGCACAAAGGTCGGTTCATGGTGTATGTTCGGCGGTCAGGTAGGCTTGGCTGGACACATCACAATCGGCGACCGCACACTCCTCGGCGCACAGTCGGGCGTACCAGGCAGCTTGAAAGGCAACGAAGAGCTCATCGGCACACCACCAATGCCACAGCGACAGTACTTCAAGTCGCAGGCAGTGTTCCGCCGTCTACCCGATATGTACAAAGACTTGAACGACCTGAAGAAGGAGATGGAGTTGCTCAAGAACAACGAAAAATAAACAACAAACAATATAATAATGTCAAAACAAAAGACACTCAAAGGCAGTTTCTCTTTGTGTGGCAAAGGTCTGCACACCGGATTGAGCCTCACCGTCACGTTCAATCCCGCACCCGAGAACACTGGCTATAAGATACAGCGCATCGATCTCGATGGTATGCCTATCATACAAGCTATCGCCGAGAACGTAATAGACACACAACGTGGCACAGTCTTAGGTAAAGGCGACATACGCATCTCTACAATCGAGCATGGTATGGCAGCCCTTTATGCTATGGGCATCGACAACTGTCTTATTCAGGTGAATGGTCCTGAGTTCCCTATCCTTGATGGTAGTGCAGCACTATATGTTGACAAAATCAACGAGGTGGGCATTGAAGAGCAGAACGCTCCTAAGGATTGGTACATCATTCGCCACAAGATTGAGGTGAAGGACGAAGAGACGGGTTCGTGCATCACCATCCTTCCCGACGAGGAGTTCTCGCTCACAGCTATGTGCTCGTTCAACTCAAAGTTTGTCAGCTCACAGTTTGCCACACTCGACTGCATTGACAAGTTCGCTACAGACATAGCTCCTGCGCGCACCTTCGTATTCGTACGCGACATTGAGCCGTTATTGAAGGCTAACCTCATTAAGGGTGGCGACCTCGACAACGCTATCGTTATCTACGAGATGCAGACCACACAGGAGCGTCTCGACTCCTTGGCAGACATGATTCACGTGGAGCGTCGCGACGCTACAGAGTTAGGTTACATACAGCACAAGCCACTCGTATGGGACAACGAGTGCACACGTCACAAGTTGCTCGATGTAATCGGCGACATGGCACTCATCGGCAAACCTATCAAGGGACGCATAATCGCTACACGCCCTGGTCATACCATCAACAATAAGTTTGCACGTCTCATGCGTCGCGAAATTCGTAAACACGAGATTCAGGCTCCTATTTACGATCCTAACGAGGCACCGCTGATGGACAACATCCGCATTCGCGAACTTCTTCCGCACCGCTATCCGATGCAGCTGGTAGACAAAGTGATTAGTCTCGGTGCTACAAGCATCGTAGGCGTGAAGAACATCACCGCCAATGAGCCGTTCTTCGTAGGCCACTTCCCACAGGAGCCAGTGATGCCAGGTGTGCTTCAGATTGAGGCAATGGCACAGTGTGGCGGTCTGTTGGTACTCAACACGCTCGAAGAGCCAGAGCGTTGGTCTACCTACTTTATGAAGATTGACGACGTGAAGTTCCGCCAAAAAGTAGTTCCGGGCGACACGCTACTCTTCAAAGTTGACCTGTTGGCACCGCTACGTCATGGTATCTCATCGATGAAGGGATACGTATTCGTTGGCGACCACGTAGTGTCGGAGGCTACATTCACAGCACAGATTGTTAAGAACAAGTAATTAATAAGTTGACGAGTTGACATGGCAAAGAGTCAATTCGTCAACTTAAAACATATAATCAAGATGAATCAAATCAGTCCTTTAGCATACGTACATCCCGAAGCAAAACTTGGCGATAACAATATCATCGGCCCGTTCTGCTACATTGATCGTGATGTAGAAATCGGCGATAATAACGTGATGCAGAATAGTGTTACAATACATGTAGGAGCACGCATCGGCAGCAACAACGAGTTCTTCCCCGGAGCGAGTATCTCTACAAAGCCACAAGACTTGAAGTTCCGTGGCGAGGAGACCACCTGTATCGTCGGTGACAACAACTCTATCCGCGAGAACGTAACAATCTCGCGTGGCACAGCATCAAAGGGCAAAACTGTTGTAGGCTCCAACAACTTGCTTATGGAGAATATGCACGTAGGACACGACTGCAAACTCGGAAGCGGACTGATTATCGGCAACTCTACGAAGCTCGCTGGCGAAGTAGTAGTTGACGACAATGCAATCCTCTCTGGTAGCGTGCTCGTTCATCAGTTCTGCCACATCGGTGGCTACGTGATGGTGCAGGGCGGTTCGCGCTCACCGATGGACATTCCGCCGTACATCATCGCAGGTCGCGACCCTCTGAAGTACTGCGGTCTGAACCTCGTTGGTCTGCGTCGCCGCGGATTTAGCAACGAGCAGATTGACCTCATCCACAACACCTACCGCCTCCTCTACAACACCGGCACACTCAAGGAGGGCATCGAGGAAGTGCGCAAGACACTGCCTATGACAAAGGAAGTGGAGTACATACTCAACTTCGTAGAGAATTCACAGCGCGGAATTATACGATAAAACATAGGAGGGTATGGCATCCCTGCCATATCCACGCAACCTCAAACATAGGAGGGTATGGCATCACTGCCATACCCACGCAACCTCAAACATAGGAAGGTAGGCATCACTGCCATATCCACGCACCCCTTAATACATGAGGGTATGACAAAAAGGAATTTAACAAGAGTAACACAGAAGTTAATACACTGCATATCAAATGAATAGAAGTTAACTTCGGGCAAAGCCCCCTACTCCCGTTAAATTCCTTTTTTGCATTTCAATACATTCTAAAACAACGATAAGACATGGCGAAAACACTGATAGTAATACTCGGTCCTACCGGCGTAGGCAAGACAGAGTTATGCCTGCAAGTAGCCGAACACCTCAACATACCAATCATTAACGCCGACTCCCGACAGATATTCGAAGAGATACCGATAGGCACCGCAGCCCCCACCCCCGAGCAGCGTGCCCGTGTGAAGCATCACTTCGTTGGCACACACCATATCGGTGACTACTACAGTGCATCGATGTACGAGAGCGACGTGATGCAACTGCTCACCTCCGACATCTTCAAACGCTACGACACGGCACTCCTCACCGGTGGTTCGATGATGTATATCGACGCCGTATGCAACGGCATCGACGACATACCCACCGTCGACGACGAGACGCGCGATTGGATGAAACAACGCTTAGCTGACGAAGGACTGGAGCGATTAGTAGCCGAACTGAAGCTGCTCGACCCAGAGCATTGGGCCATCGTCGACCGCAACAACCCACGCCGCGTTGTCCATGCCCTTGAGATATGCCACTGCACTGGCCAGACCTACACATCGTTCCGAAAGAGCGAGCGCAAGGAACGCCCATTCAACATCATGAAGATTGGTCTGACACGCCCACGTGACGTGCTTTACGAGCGCATCAATGCCCGCGTTCTCAACATGATTGACAGCGGACTTGAGCAGGAAGCACTCGCCGTCTATCCACAGCGCACAGAGAACGCCCTTAACACCGTGGGCTACAAAGAAATGTTTGAATACCTCGACGGACTGATCACGCTCGACGAATGTATCTTCAAGATACAAAGCAACAGCCGGCGCTACTGTCGTAAGCAACAGACGTGGTTCAAACGCGATGCCTCCATACATTGGTTCTGCCCCGACAACATTAAAGAAATCATAAATTTCATAGACACAACCCTTGTAGGTTAAGCAAAATATGTACTTTTGCATAACAAAATAATAATCAATAACACACAGCATGTCGCAGACATGCGCAACTTGAAACAACCACAACAAAGATGAAAAAAGTAAAGCCCATTCTCATCTGGTGTCAGAAGAAGGTGCGCACCTTCTTCACATGGTATCGAAACCTCTACAGAGGTCGCAAATGGTACACCAAGACACTCATAGGCATTGCATCATGCATCGTTGCCTTCTTTCTCTACCTTGGAGCCGTAGACATCAACTTACTTTGGCTCTTCGGTAAGTCGCCAGGCTTCAGTGCTATTAAGGAAGCTGTAACCAGTGAGGCTTCCGAAATATACAGCGACGACGGTGTGCTCATCGGCAAATACTTCAACGAAAACCGCACACCAGTAGAGTACGAAGACGTGAACCCTGCTTTCTGGAAGGCACTCATCGACACCGAGGACGAGCGTTTCTACAAGCACCACGGCATCGACTACACCGGACTTGTAGGTGCCGTAAAGGACGCTGTGCTACATCACGACGCACGTGGTGCATCCACCATCACGCAGCAGCTCGCCAAGAACATGTTCCGTATGCGTACCAACTACTCCACCGGACTGCTCGGCAAGCTGCCCGGTGTGCGTATGCTCATCGTGAAGTCGAAGGAGTGGATTATAGCCACAAAACTCGAGATGACGCATAGCAAGAAGGAGATACTCACCATGTACGCCAACACCGTCGACTTCGGCAGCAACGCCTTCGGCATAAAGACCGCAGCCAAGACCTACTTCAACTGCTCACCGAAAGAGCTCACCGCTGAACAGGCAGCAGTACTCGTCGGAATGCTCAAGGCTACCACCTACTACAACCCCATCGCCAACCCGAAGAACTCGCTGCGCCGACGCAACATCGTGCTCAGCAACATGGTACGCCATGGCGATTTGACACGTGCCGAGTACGACTCGATTTCGCAAATCGATATCGAACTCAAATATAGCGTTGAGAGCAACTACGACGGCACAGCACTCTACTTCCGCGAAGCGGTTGCCGACGAGCTGCGCAAATGGTGCAACGACAACGACTACGACCTCTACACGTCTGGTTTGAAGATATACACCACCATCGACTCGCGTATGCAGAAATACGCCGAAGAGGCTGCCATAAAGCAGATGAAGCAGGTGCAGCGCAACTTCAATAACCACTGGGGCAATCAAGAACCATGGCAGGACGAACGCCACAACGTCATCCCGGGCTTCATCGAGGGCATTGCCAAACGACAGCCAGTGTACAAGAATCTGCTTGCACGCTTCCCGAACAACCCCGACTCTATAGAGTACTACCTCAACCGACCGCACAAAGTGAAGCTCTTCGACTACGAGCAGGGCACTATAGAGCGCGAGATGTCCACAATGGACTCCATACGCTACATGGTTCACTTCATGCACTGCTCGTTCGTAGCAATGGAACCACAGACAGGTGCCGTGAAAGCATGGGTGGGCGACATCGACTTCAAGTCGTGGAAGTACGACAAGGTCACTGCAATGCGCCAGCCAGGCTCTACCTTCAAGCTCTTCGTCTACACCGAAGCTATGAACCAGGGACTCACGCCGTGCGACAAGCGCCGCGACGAGTACTTCTCGATGAAAGTGTTCGACAAAGCGCAGAACAAAGAGGTAACATGGGCACCGACCAACGCCAACGGCTACTTCACCGGCGACTCTATACCTCTTAAGGCTGCCTTCGCACGAAGCATCAACTCTGTAGCCGTGCGCCTCGGACAAGAGATGGGCATCACGCGCATCGCCGAGACAGCACATAAGATGGGCATCGAGAGTCCGCTCGACGAGACCCCAGCCCTCGCACTCGGCTCAAGCGATATCAACCTCCTCGAACTCGCCAACGCCTACAGCACCGTCGCCAACGACGGCAAGTACGTGAAACGCGTGCTCGTAACACGCATCGTCGACCGCAACGGCAAAGAGGTGTATAAGGCTCCGCTCAACGAAGAGCAGGTGATCCCGTACAAGAGCGCGTTCCTCATGCAGCAAATGCTCATGGGCGGCACACGCGAGCCAGGCGGCACATCAATGAGCCTCAACGGATACGTAGGCAACTTCCGCGACACCGACTGGGGTGGCAAGACCGGTACGTCAAACAACCACTCCGACGCATGGTTTATGGGTGTCAGCCCGAAACTCGTCGTAGGCGCATGGGTGGGTGGCGAATACCGCTGCATCCACTTCCGCACCGGCGCACTCGGACAGGGCTCACGCACCGCACTCCCCATCTGCGGCTACTTCCTGCAGTCGGTGCTGGGCGACCCGGCATTCGCAAAGTATCGCACCAAGTTCGGCAAACCGAAGGACGACGACATCACCTCCGCAATGTACAACTGCCAGAGCTACTACATGCGCGAGAAGAACGACTCTACCAATACCGACAGCATACACGTCGAAGAAGAGATCGTGCTCGACGAGAATGGCGCACCAATAGAACGCCACTCCGCCACCGAACCAACAAAGGAAGGCTCGCCCGAGCAGCAACCTAATGCGCACAAGCATCCCAAGGAAGAAGTCGTGAACTTCGACGACCTGTAAATCAATTCTGAATATCTATACTGATATAAATAAAAGCAATGTGGGCATGGCGAAAAGCCATGCCCACATTTTGTATTATCGTCAACGCTTCGACATTCTTTTATTTTTGGGCCCTTTGGAGTTTTAGTGGAAAAGAATAAAATAGGTAGTATAAACTAAACGGTGTCACGGCTCTGTTTTTATTCTTTCCCTCTTATTTGTGTGCAGATTTCATATCTGCATACAAATAAGAGGAGTCTTTCACAGATAAAATTACATAATCTTGAACCTATCTCCCAGTTTTATAGCAAGTTGTTATGATATAAGTGCCCAATTAGGCAGGGGCATAGTCCATTTCTCACTAATGTCTCGATAGGCAAGATACACAAGCTTTTCAAGTGCGGTGTCTGACGGGAACACACCTTTGTTCTTCATAACCATAGGGTACATCTCACCCCATTTTTCATCAACCATGTCAAGCTGTGCCAATGCGGAATCCTTGCTTACAGCACCGTATACGGTCTTGAAGTTCTTCAGAAACTCTTTCTGATGCTTGTTTCCTACATACTTGATTGAATTACGGATTTGGTGGACTCCACATAGCTGAACGGAGGTTTCTGGGAATACACTTTGGATGGTGTCAGGGAATCCCTTAAGACCATCTACGCAACAGATCAGAATATCACGTACACCACGGTTCTGAAGGTCAGTCATAACATCAAGCCAGAAGTTAGCACCCTCACTCTCAAATATATACATACCAAGAAGGTCCTTGTGACCAGACTTGTTTATACCTAAGACATTGTATATTGCACGAGTGACTGCACGCCCCTTATCATCCTTTACCTTGTAGTGAATGGCATCAAGCCAGCAAATGGCATAGACGAGGTCAAGCATACGTGATTTCCATGCTGTTATTTCGGGAAAAACTCGGTCGGTTATAGCACTGATAGTTTCTGCTGAAAGGGTTGTGTTAAACTCACGCTCAAAGTACTTGCTTATATCACGAGTACTTGTACCAAGAGCATATATGTTGATGATTTGGTCTGCCATACCTTCAGCAAGAATGGTCTCACGCTTCTTGACTGTTTCCGGTTTAAAGGAGCCGTCACGATCACGAGGGGTTTCGACTGTTACCTCTCCATACTTTGTCTGTACGGTCTTGCTCATCTTGCCGTTACGACAATTGCCAGAACTGCGGTCATCACTATTAAGGTGGGCATCCATCTCGCCTTCTAAGGCTGCGTTTAGAATACGTTCTAGCATAGGAACCAAAGCTCCGTCTTTACCAAAGAGTGCCTCACCGCTACGCAGCTGCTGGGCTGCTTTCTTGTAGTCTATTTCCAAATTGTTCATATTATAAAAATTGTGTTAAACTATTATTATAGCCTGACACAGTTTATTTTACACTCTCACTTTTTGAAGCATATACCAGCATTTCTTTTGTCTATTTTGTTGCTTCGCACATAAGATAAGTTTTTACTCATTAAACAAGAAAACTTGCAACTTTAGAAATACAGTCTAAGTTGCAAGTTTTATTCAATACGTCACCTCTTATCAAAAGTATTGGCCGTTTAATTGAAATTTAAAAGCACATATCTTGTCACTCTATTAGTTTATGCTATATCTCCCTTAGAAGCATTCCTGGAAAGAAACCATGTCCTGTGACAATCTCAAAATATGTACCAATATTGTTTGATTCGGACATAAAACGATTATCTCCAATCTTCCCTTTCATTGGCTTAACTACACCGATTCTTCTATATTTTTCAATACCTTTAGAATCAACAATGCATTCTAACACTTCAAATTTAGAATCCTCATTAATGTTTTCTTTTAACCCAATTTCTGCATAAAGAGGATTTGTAGATAATAAACGAGCTTTAATTCTAAAATCTGGATAAATCCGCTGTAGTTTTGCAATATTCAAATCTATACTTCTTGCAACTGCTCTTTTTATCAGGTCATTTTGCGAAATATCTTTAGAGCTATCACTATAATCTGATGAAACTTTGGCTTTGAATTCGAAATTGAAAGGAATTGCAACAGATGTAAAACTCTTTGTAGATGGCCAAAACTGAGACCAAAATACATTTGTATTTTGTGCTGTCCATGATAACTGGAACAAGTAAGACACAATATTAATGTCAAACTTGTTTTTGTTTCCTACTTCATTATCTGACTTATGAATGCCATATTCTCCTTTATAGCAAATATCGTTCATCACCAGGTATGTTTGGGATATAAGGTTTTCTCCAGCGTCTTCCAAAATTGCTGAACCACGAATTGTATTGTTTGCAATTTCGTGTTCCAATGCCGTTGCGTCATAAAAACCACGTTCTTTTATAATATCCATAGAAAAAGAACCATCTTCCTTATTCCAATCAAACCATTTCGCAATAGCCCTGTTAGACAGAAATGACTTTTCGATGAATTGTTCTATATGTTCTTCTTGACTTGTATATTCCTGAGTTGCAAAGCGTACTATGCGTACTCCCAAATTATGATTGTTAAACCTGTTTGGCATTGGGACATTCTTAAAAGCATCAGATATTTCATCATTAAATGGATACATTGGACGTTCGATTAACATTGATATTAACGAGGCTCTATGATATCTCTCTGCATCAATTATTTGACCATGTACGGATGTGGGGTAATACGTTATTAAGAGTAATGCAAATGATTTAAAAATCCCAATCTTCATTGATTTCATATTCTATCTGTTTTTGCTCTATTTGAAAGTTGTTTTTTTGCAAAACATGCCAATGCTCAGTAAGAATATTGTATAAATCAACAGTATCTTCCGAATCTTTAATAAGAATTTCATTTGGAATAGAAAATTCTTCATCACTTACATCTCTTGCTGCAATCTTTTTTAATTCCGCACACTCATACATTTTGGGTTGCTTATTAATTTTTGCTCCTATTTTTTTACTGATTATTTTTTTTGTAATACCATCTATTTTAGAAAGTTTCATCAAACTGTGACAAACGAATTTTACAATTAGCTTATCTCCATCTATACTAAGTCCATGATATAAGGCATCATAGTATGAAGATGGCATTTTTTGATTTATGCAATAAATATCAAAATTATCATTATTGTTATCGTGTTCAATAAGTATTTTGTAGGCTTTCATATCATAGCTTTCATATTTTTCTAAAAGCTGATGCTCTTCTACATTATAGATTGTTGGAGATAGTTCTACTGCATATTTTTTGTTTATGCGTATGATACGTTTGTCTCTTGACCATGTAGCCATAAAATTTCTATAAAATTCATAATCAAATCTCAAGCCTTTTTTGCATGCCAGACTATAAAGTACAATTTTACCATTATCGCCATCATACAATTGGCAATATTGTGTATTATCTGTTATCAAAGTCTTATTCCCTTTGATAAGTACAGTTTGATTACGAACACCGTTGAAAATAAGACCTTTTGAAACTGCTATCATAAATTCATCAGCATTTACCATAGAGCGGTAGTGTAATTCGCCTTCAAAAGCAAAAGAATTGATAGCACTGATAATTAAAACAAATAAGATAAAAATTTTTTTCATTGCTAAGTATTTTTATATGTTAAGTAACTGTTCAAAATAAGGTGAATTCAACAAGCAAATGCAAATGTACCTAATACTTTAATATTTATAAATAGTTTAAAAAATAGAATTCTTAATAATCACTTTTGGTTGTTGTCCTTTTCCATATGCAACACCTATTGCTTGGAAAGCCTGTATCTTTGCTTTCTTAAGCTCTGATTCTGTATTATATTGCTTCATTTCAAATTTCCACAAGTCTCCAACTTTTTTCTTTATCTCATTGTAAAGTTGTCTAACCTTGCCATAGCACTCAGAATCTGGAAGAATTTGTGAAAGATATTCTCCTGCATTTACTGCTGCATTATAATCTTGCCCTGAAATCCATATAACTTCTGCTTTTGCCAAATTTGTATTGCAAGAGTAGTTCTTATACTTCTCCCAAAGGCTTAAACCTGCAGATATACTTGCGTCAAATTTACTGCATTGGGAAGGAATCATTGAAAGCAAGTAAAACGCTTCTTCATAATTATTCTTTGCTGCCAATAAGTTGGCTTTCTTTATAATGTTGCCTGCTTCCACTTCATAATAGGATAATATTTTCTGTTTTGCTGTTTTTACAAGTACAATTATTTGCTGTTGCTGTTTATTTATTGAGCGAAAAGCAGAGTTGTATGCTTTCGCTTCATTCGTTCCGACACCTTTCACATTAATTGTACTACTTGCATAAAGAGTTCCACTCATTCCATCTACCACTTGTAATAAAATGTCTATATTCAATAATACCTGTGTTTGAGTATTGGTTATTATGCTCTTTGAAGCAACATTAACCTTTGGCATCAATACAAATTGGGTCATGTATTCATTTTGGGCAGCCAAACCGTCTGCTGTAACAGCCGAGCTTAGATTATTAAGCAAATAGCCCATTGAGACTTCTGGAATATTTTCCATTTGATTTGGAGCGTACAAATACAATTGAATTCCATTATTTTGGGCATATGTTGTCAAAGTCATGTTTACAACAAATACTATTAAAAATATAAGTCTTTTCATGTTATTTTATTTTTCACCAATCATTACCACAGCTTTTCCTAATCCTCTAATATCCACACGACAAGGAATTTTGTATTTAGAGGAAAGTGTTTTTACTAATTCTCTTGCCCACCTACGAGTATCATTAGGTCTTCCATTTGCTTGATATAAAGCAATGCGAATTTGTTCAAACTTCAAGAAATTCTCCGAGCCTTGCGACAAATTATAACGATGTTTTACAGAATTATCTGAAACCCAATCATCAATTATGTCAGTTAATTCTTCTCCGTCAAACTCACTTGTCAAATCAACACCCGAGCCATTGTCAACCACTTTTACTTCCATAGAAACCTCCCTACCATTTTCCATCATGTCGTCAAAATGTGCTTGTAACTGATTTGTAAAGTTATCCATGCTACCTATTACAGCTTCTTCTAACAGAACGGGGAGTTCAGAAGAAAATGATGGTGTTCCTGTTCCTTGGCAGCCAGCCACTTGTTTGTCAGTATAAGCATCTTTTGCAGCCAAGGAAAATGTTATAGAACGTTTTGGACCTGTAGTATTTACAGACCAATTCAATTCTATAACAATGTCAGCATTGGCATTGCGTTTGATAATATCCAAAGGAGATTCTGATAAACCAGAACCAGATTTGGTTATTGTTACAGCATCCATAGCTTGATTTGTTTCCATGCTTTTTGTTACAGCAGACAAATCTTTCAGAGGAAAACTATGGTCACTCATCAGCGTATTGATTTTGGTAATAACATTGTAGCACTCACTACTATTTTGTAGTGCACGCTTATAGTTTGGAACTTTAACAATAGTCCCTTGGTCATTGAAAGTGTCCATGTAACCATTTTTTACACACCAATTGTCGGCAGGAATCACCATCAAGGTCGGCTTCTTTACTTGTGCTTGGGTTGAAAAGACACAAACAAAAGCTATCAACAATGTTATTATAAACTTTTTTTTCATAAAGCTATTTATGTAATATGTTATCATCAATTAAACGTTTTTTAAGTTCAGAGCGTGAGACCCTTACAGTTATGCCATATTTTACGAAATGCCGACATTTCTCCTTCTCCTTGTCTTTTTTGAAGATATTTATGCGTTTCTCATCTTTCATTGACACATATTTCAGATACTCACCTCCATCCATAAAGAACACGTTGAAATAATCTTCGTATTTCTCCTCAGCATTAACTTCAAATACAACTGGTTTGGTATTACATCCACTTAAACCATCATGTATTCCTTTGAACAATACAGTTCGAACAGCATTCTTTTTAGCTTGTTCAACCGCATCTTTTTTGTTATGTCCAACACCCCAAATTCTTAATGTTTGTGAGCCATCAAGTTCTACTCCGAGACATTCTACTTCATATTCATAATCTGAATTACGTTGAGCAAAACTGCATATTGCAGTTGCTATCATAGCCAATGTAAAAAGAGTCTTTTTCATAAAAGATATATTAAAATCCCGAATTAAGTCCTCTGATAATGCCAGCAGATTCCATTGTTTTACGTAAAGATTCTTTAGATACAGAAACGATTGCTCCTATCTTGTATTCTTTGTTCGATATCTTCACGCGATCAGCAACAGCATTTATAACACTTGCAAATTGAAGATAATCCCCATTGCCCCAAAAGGCATTGAAAAAATCGTTCTTTTGCTTTTCGATTTCTGGTTTTGCCAATGCTTTTTGGTTGGCAAAACCTTTTCCAGCGAATCCTCTAAATAGAACACCATGAACAGCAGCATATTTCAGTTGTTCGGTAGTCGCTTCTCCTTTATTGGTATAAATATATACTTTTACCAAGAAGTTTCCTTGTATTCCAGTATTCACACCCTCGATATCATAACGAGTTTGAGTAACATCAACTTTCTTAGCCTGTGATGACAGTATAGAAAGCAGGAGAAAAAGAAAAATTAAAAGTTTTTTAATCATAACTATATTAATGCTATAAAGATTTAATAACGAGCAATAAACTTTCAAGTGCTTTTCTATAGAATGCATTCAACACTTGACTTTTTATCTGTATTGTATAATTTTCGTAAGTTTTATCTCTTTACATGAGTGAAAGTTCCATCTTTACTACTATATGTTACAGAGGATCCTTCTCTGCCATTGAAATCTCTCATGAAAAACTCTTTAATTGCAACATTTAATTTTGCATCCAAAGAACCCAACGAGCCTTTCATCTTTACCTTAGCGAGATTGGTGATGCCCAAAGTACCATTATCTAATACTCGTTCAATGGTGTAGTCGTAGTTGGAACCATGTAAGACTGTTCCCGAATTTTGTTTCTGTATTTAGACCCTTATAACTAACTATAACTTACCATGAACAACTAAACATAAAGTCTTGATTTTCAATACTCTTTGATTTTTAACACTTTCTGAGTGCTTTTTGGCAGTTCCCGATTTTCCACATATTTTTGCAGCGTATTTCTACCGTGGAGAATTTGCGGAGCTTTTATTTTGTCATATCGTGAACGTAGTTGACAAGGGTTTACGAGTGGTTATGATAGAGGACAGATTTGAAGCTGATAGGCAAAAAGCGTTATATCGTGGACTGGGTTGACAAAGGTTGTCAATGGTTCACTTCCGTTTACTCCATCGGTGGAATACTCAAATGAATTTGAACAATGCAATATCAAAGAGTATGAGACCGACAAGAAAATGTGAATTTTGTGGCAAGACATTCGTGCCAAGAAGCGGTATGCAGAAATACTGTTCCGAGGAATGTCAGGCAGAGGCAAAACGTCTTAGGAAGAAAAGACAGCAGGACTTGATTAACGGTATTGAGCCAATCATGAATCTGCAACATCAGGAGTATCTTACCTTCTCCAAAGCTGCCATTCTGATGGGATGCACCCGACAGTATATCTACAAACTTGTGGCTAACGGCAAGTTGAAGGCATCAAGATTGAGCAGCAGAATGGCATTCGTAAGAAAGGCTGATATAGAGAAGATGTTTGAGGGTAATCCCTACAAGCGTGTGGTTCCTGCCAGCAAGAGCAAGCTCAGTAAAAAGGCAAAAACAGAAAAGCCAACACAAAACCAGGAACCAACAAAAGGGAAAGAGGAGAATGAGGTGCTTGACTATTATTCGGGCGAGGAAGTGATGTCCATTTATAAGGTCAAGAAGTCTTGGCTCTACACCTCTGCCAAGCGCAACCAGATACCGATGTGCCGTATCGCTGGCAAGAACTATTACAGCAAACGGCATATTGATGAGTTCTTCGGAACTGCCGTTGACCTCAACAGCATCACGGTATGGGTGACCGCTGATGACGTGGAGGATGCTTTCAGTATGAGCAAGTCTGCACTTAGGGCATATACATATCGACATAAGATACCCACTAAACGTGAGTACGGTCGTACCTATTACTCAAAGGAGCATCTTGAAGAACTTCGCAGGACTGACCTCATGAGCGATGACAGCTATTATACCACCGAACAGGTGCAACAGTTGTATGGTCTGACAAGTGCCAACATCTGCCATATCGTGAGAGTTCACCATATCAGCAAGGTAAAAGTGGGTGTAAAGAACCTGCTTTTGAAGACGGATGTGGAACGTGCAATGGCAGAAAGGTCAGCAAAAGGACTGTGATTTCAAATGATTTCAGCATTATCCATCAATGACTGCAAATAATGGGAGTCACGGAAGTATCATTCAGTTATTTTGCAGCCGTGAAGAGACACTTCACCACGAATAATCATCAATAATACATATCAGTTATGAGCAACATTTGCAAGACCGTATCATTGCGTACACGCAAAATCAAGGACGGACGCATGCTGTCCTATTATCTTGACTATTATCCAGGCTATCGTGACGAGAGCACGATGAAAGTCATCCGCCATGAGTCGCTTGGCATCTACATCTATGCCAAGCCGAATAACCAGACGGAACAGAAGTACAACCTCAACCTTACGGCAAGAGCCGAGGCGATACGCTGCCGTCGCTTCGAGGCTATCGTCAACGAGCGTTACGATTTCTTCGACAAGGAGAAGATGAAAGGCGATTTCCTTGCCTACTTCAAGAAACTGGCGGACAAGAAGAACTCCAAGTGGCAGCACGTCTATATGCACTTTCGTACCTTCACGCAAGGCAAGTGTACCTTTGGGGAGATAAACGTGGACTTGTGCAACAGATTTCGAGAGTATCTGCTGACAGCACCACAGGGACTGCATAAGAACAGAAAGCTACATATCAACTCAGCAGCCAACTACTGGTCAACTTTCCGTGCTTCAATCCACACTGCCTATCGTGACCGCAAGATAAAGGAGAACCCGAACGGTTTCTTGGAGCGTATCGAGACAATCCCGACTGACAAGGAGCATCTTTCACAAGACGAGGTTATCCGCTTGGCATCCACACCATGCTCTGCTCCTGCCTTGAAGCGAGCCTTCCTGTTCTCTTGCCTAACGGCTTTGAGAAAGAGCGACATCAAGAAGCTCACTTGGGAAGAAATACAGCCATACGGCAGCGATGGTGTGATGTATGTCACCACTCGAATGCAGAAGACAAAGGACATCGTGCATAACCCAATCAGTGAGGAAGCCTTGGAACTGATTGGCTATTCACCAGATAAACGAGGCAAAGTGTTCCCTGATTTCAAAGACTCCATGACGCAGGCACCATTGAAGAAATGGCTGAGAGATGCAGGGATTACCAAGCATATCTCCTATCATTGCTCACGCCACAGCTTTGCCTGTCTCCAGTTGGACGCAGGGACCAGTATTGCCGTAGTGCAGCGTTATCTCGGTCACAAGAATGTGGCAACAACAGAGGTGTATGCCAAGATTTCCGATGCTCAGAAACGTGCTTCGGTTGGCTGTATCACCTTGAAGAAGTAACCATTTGACAATAACACGCAGAAAAGGACTGTTGGAATGATAGTGTTCCAATAGTCCTTTTCTCATTTTGTTGGTTCTATTTGCTGTCGTGGATAGAACCAATTCGACAAATACATTCCAATTTCTGTTGATATTGAAGAGGAACTGCAAATATCCCTTTTCTTCATCCTTACCTTTGTAGTCAGCAATTAGCGGCAACTGGCACTAACGAGCTGTTTCAAGTATGATTCAGAGTATGAAATCATATTAGAACGCTAATAAAGCGTAAAAGAAAGAGTGCCAGAGAACGTAAATGCTGTTTTTACATGCTTCTGCATCTAACTTTGTGGAAGTTTTTGAACGAATAACAATAAAACGAATACAACAATGATAGAAAACAAGACAACTTCAGATTGTACCATCTACGCTTTTGTTGGTACAGCAATTCTCGCCATCTCTCTTGTCGTGGCTATGTATGTAGGCAATGACTTTCACCAAAGTCTGTTTGTCGAGTCAATCATCTTTGTTGGAAGCAACATCCTGCTTTGGGCGATATTCATTTCCATGGTGAATTATCCCTATGAACTGATGACCATTGGTAGCAACAGCAAGACAAAGAAAAACGTTGTAGAAGCAGAGCCAGCAACAGAACAAGAACAGCCAAAGCAAACATTACCACAACCAGAGTCAGCACAATACAGTCATGAGGACTATGCCAAGCGTGTAGAGGCACAAGAAAAAGAAGCACAGGAGGAAAAGGACAAGCGAACACGAACCGTACTTGACTATGTGCATCGTACCATGTCAAGGTTTCTGTATGAGGAAGATTTGTACAAGGTAATTGAGGCTGTCAAGGAATGGAGCAACGATACCAACTATACCCCGACAGCAATAAACCGCTTCAAGGAAAATGTTGAGAATATCCCTTTAAGGCACTTCGTGTGGAATATCGCAGAACGTTTGGGGAAACGTGATTACACAATGGCCATGCGAATAGCCTTTGTCAAGGCATTATTTCCAAAGCCGTTTGAAGGCTTGGACTACAGTACATTGAAGAACCTGAAAGCACCATGCTCCAATGATGTCATTCCTATTGATGAGCCTGACAATGGTAGACATTATTTCCATGATGTTAAAGAGAAAACTTCCGAATAATCCCCATTGTTAGAGTTATTCCTTCGTGAATGACAAATGACTGTCACGAACCTCTGTAACGGAAGCATCATTCTGTTCCTTTGTCCCAGTTTTTTAGAACAACTTGTATATGACAAAGGAATTAACTTTCAACGACCTTCCAATGGTCGTTGCCCAGCTTCGGGACGAAGTGGTGGGCATGAAGCAGATGATCATCAGTCTGCAATCACAGAACAAGCCACACAAGACTAATACGCACATACCTATGAGTGTGGAGGAAGCATCGGCATACCTGAAAATGCCGATGGCAACTCTCTACATGAAACTTGGAAACGGCAGCATTCCTGCCACCAAGCCGGGCAAGCGTTACTGTCTTTATCAAGATGAACTTGACAAGTGGCTGGAGACTAACCGCAAGAATCCTGTACCTCTCACAGCAGAGGAGGAGAACGCAGCCATTCTTGCAGGAAACAAGCGCAAGCCGAAACCCTTAAACTGGTAATATCATGGATGCGCTTGAACTCTGTAACAAAATCAACATGGAAGCCGAGTCTTTAGCGGACTCAGGCTTCCCTCTTGAGGTATTTCCACAAAAAATGCAGTCCATCATCATAGACATGGTGGTGCACGGCAATTTCAAGGTGGATTATGTCGCCATGTCCATGCTGTCGGCAGCATCAGCGGCTCTTGGCAATACCTATCGTATTCACGTTAAGCAGGATTGGGACACGAATGCCGCCCTTTATATCATATTGGTTGGCAGACCTGGCATGGGCAAAACTCCACCATTACAGCTTGCATACAAGCCAATTCGGGAGTATGAACGAAAGCTGTTTGACAAGTTTTGCTATGAACTTGACCTATATGAGGCAGCATGTGCAACAAAGGAAAGCGGAAGCAAGGAAATGAAGAAGCCTATTCTGAAAAGGGTCACATTGGATGACTTTACATTGGAGGCTCTGGTATTGGAGCATTACAACAACTTGCGTGGCATAGCCATCAACTATGATGAAATTCTCGGACTGCTTGCCAATACAGACAGGTATGGGAAAAATCCCATGCTTGAACGCCTACTTTCCATCTGGAGCGGATGCCACTTGGAGAACACACGTGTCAAGAATGACCGCCCACAACGTGTAGAAGAGCCATGTGTCAACATCATCGGTACAACACAGACCAAACGAATGAAGGAACTGATGGCTTCCAAATTCATGGATACAGGTTTTCTTGACCGTATTCTGGTTGTATATCCCAAATCCAAGAAAGTTCCACACTGGCTGGATGAGGAAGACGGCCATGTGCGCCAGAGCGAGGCTTCAAGAAAATGGGCTGACATCATCGGGAAAATCTTTGGACTTGACTATGCAAGGTGTAATGACACAAATGAATGTTGTCCAAATATCCTTTATATGGACAAGGACGCACACTCCCTTTTCTTTGGTTGGTGGAACAGAAATGTGGATGCCATCAATGCCATAGAGGATGATGAGGATGTTGAAACGAGGGTGATGAAGCACAATACCCACGTCGCACGCATTGCCTTATTGCTCCAAGCTCTAAGATACGCCTGTGGCGAGAGCCATCTGCAAAGTATTGATGTGGATTCCATAGAAGGAGCATTACGACTCAATGAATACTGTGAGAATTGCTATCAACGCTGCCGAGCCTTTGTTGCTGAAGATACCTGTGATTCTATGTCCAAGGAGTTGCTGTATCTGTTGGAAGACAGTTTTGACACAAAAACTGCCATTAAAACAGGAATGGAGAATCTGCATGTTACAGACCGTACTGTGATGAACTATATAAAGGAGCTTATGAAGTCTGGACTAATCACAAAGGCAAAGAAAGGATTTTACGAAAAAGTAAAGTTCGAGACAGGACAGGCAACTGAAACATAAACCAACCTGTTTTCAGTATTCATTTGTTTCAGTTTTTCAGTTGACAAGTGCGTAACTGAAAACATGAAAGAACTGAAAGCTGAAATTCACCAATAATTCATTTCAGTTACGATGATGAACGAGTATAGATTTCACTTGGAGAAATACAGATTGGGCAATCGTTACACATGCCCGAATTGTGAGCGCAAGCGTTGTTTCACAAGATACATAGATGATGAGGGGGAAGTGTTCTTCCCTGACAATGTAGGCAAATGCGACCATGAGCATAGTTGTGGGTATCACTATACTCCTAAAGACTATTTCCGTGAGCATCCAGACTTTCTATCTAAAGACAAATTGCCATATCCGACAAGAAGGAATATCCAACCGAAAGTCGTAGAAAAGCCTATTTCCTATATCGCCAACGCTATTATGGAGCGTTCCTTGTCTCATTACGGAATCAATCCGTTATACCAGTACCTTTCCAAGGTCTTTGGTGAACAAGAGACAGAAAGGCTGATGAAGATGTATCATGTCGGAACATCCTATAAGTGGGGAGGCTCAACTATTTATTGGCAAGTTGACAAGGATGATAAAGTGAGGACTGGCAAGGTCATGCTATATAATCCCAAAGACGGACATCGTGTGAAAGAGCCACGTTCTTATGTTGGATGGGCGCATGCTTTTCTTCATCTTCCAGATTTCAACTTGTGCCAATGTTTCTTTGGTGAGCATTTGCTGGCACAGCATCCCACAATGTCGGTCGCTATTGTCGAGAGTGAAAAAACTGCCATAATCGCATCCCATTTCATCCCCAATTTCATCTGGCTGGCAACTGGAGGTATGCATGGCTGTCTCAACCAAATCGCTGTCAATGTATTGGGAGATCGGGACATCATTCTGTTCCCTGACCTTGGAGCAACGGACAAATGGAAATCAAAAATTCCATTGCTGCAATCTGTTTGCAAAAGGGTTGTCATAAGCAACATCTTGGAAGACAATGCCACCGATGAACAAAAGACCAAAGGTCTTGACATTGCCGACTTCCTATTGATGACGGAAACACCGCAGATGGCGCTACAAAGGCTGATAAAGCAACATCCGCCACTCCAACATCTGATAGACAGTCTTGGGTTGGTGTTGGTGGAAGAGTCATAGCAGAATGGGTAAGGATCTGCGAGCACGCTTGCGTGACGGACTTTCACAAAAGTCCTAAAACATAATAGGGACTTTTAGATTCACTTGCTGACGCTGTTCACTTAAAAAGTCCTTCTATTATGCTCAGGCTCCGCCCGAGACCTGTCACCAATCATACTATAACAATGTTACAAACTCAAACAAGATTCTTATGGAAAGAAACATACCACGTGCCGCCATTCATGTAGGCACAGACAAGAAATCGTTCTCGTCCCAAGTGGGCAACGAGGCGGAGCGCAGAGGTTGGGACGAAAAGCGTTACCAACTAAAAAACGCAGACATAGATAAGAACAACCATTATAACTACTCACGCAAGAGACTCAACTTTGAGATACTCAAGGATGGAAAGATAGTGCCTCTTGGTTCCCAGTCAGTGCCGTTGCATGAACGCTTGCAGCACAGACTTGATGAACTTGGCTTCAAACCGTATATGGATGCCAAGCGACCCGACCAAGTTTCAAGGAACAGTCCGAACTGCACTGTCGGCATCATCTTCAGTGGTGACCATGATGTGCTTAACAGGCTTGCCTTTGGTGAACAGAAACTCAACACATCAGATCCAAATGCTAACCACAGCAAGGTTGTATTGCAAAAAGGCATCTATGACTGGGCATTGGACACCTACCGCTTTGCATGTGAGAAATGGGGAGAAGAGAATGTCATCGGCTTTGATGTGCATTGTGACGAGACAAGCATCCATGCCCATGTGCAGACCGTGCCTGTTGAACAAGTAAAGAAACGTGGGCGCATTGGAAGCAAGTACATTCACAAGGATAATCCAGAAAAGGTTCTCTCAATAAGGGAATGGAGAGCACTTCCAAAAGAAGAACGTGACAACTACACAAAATCGGAAGCGGCAAAGGGTGTTGTTGAAAGGGTCTCTTATGCCAAAGTGTGGGGAGAGCGAGCAAAGGACAAATCACAATACCTTTACCAACTGCATACTGACTATTACAACAAGGTAGGGCATAAGTATGGCTTGGCAAGAGGCTTCTCCTATGATGAACTTTCAGAGGAAGAGAAACGAGGACGCAAGCATAAGAACAAGGTGGTGCTTGAAGCTGAACGTCAGGCGAAAGTCGCTCTTGACAAAGTGGAGAAATATGTAGTACTTGCCACAATCGACAAGAAGGAGTTGACCATTCCTTTACTCAACATCAAGGCTCCAGTTCAAGAAGCGATGAATGCCGTAAAGAAAGAACTTGCCATCCCGATTCCTACTATTATCGGACAAAAGGCGTGGCGTGAGGAGCGTATGGCTAATATCTACGCTGCAATCAAGGCTCTTGTAGCAGCCATTAATGCAGAACGTGACAAGCAGAATGAAGATGTACGCAAGTCTGTCAACAAGACATACACTTACTATATGCAGAATCTCAATAAGCAGATAGAGGAGAACAAGTCGCTTCGTGCCGAGAATGATGCGCTAAAGACAGAAAACGACAAAGTCAAACAACACATCTCTCAACTTGACGAGAAGGCTGTGGAGCGAGTGACTACTCAACTTGTCTATGCGAAGGAAGAACTCGCCAGTGCCAAAAGGTATAATACTACACTTATGGAAATGTACAATGATTTGAAGGCTCGTTGGAATGCCATTTGGCAGGAGCCAGAATTGACAGACGCATGGAGACGGGTGGAAGTACGCAAGGAAAGAGAAGCAAAAGAAAAGGCTCGGCAAGAAGCCGAAGCCAAACGTGAAAGCATGGCTCGGCAAAATAGATACATAGGAGTGCTTGACAAGTTTATCAAGGAGGGACATGAAGCATTGTCTTCCTTTGCAAAAACAGACAGAGTCAACTTCAACGAGAAAGAATCGGCTTCCATATACTATGGCATTATGGCATCTGCTGTAAAGCATAATATTGGATTGGACTCTAAAGCCTGTATAGAATCGACAGCAAAAAGTTTCTTATCTGGTATGTCGTGGAAAGGTTTTACAGACTTCAAGCAAGAATGTGTCACCAGTTGGACAAAACTCTTCGCCACGAATGAAGTTCAATTCACAGACAAAGCCATTGACAACTTTCTCGCTTTCGTAGACCACATGTCATGCAGTGCAGACACATACGTTTCGCTTGGTGGCTCCAATGGCTGTGCCGACCAACTTACGAATTGGGATGGAACACAAAAAGTGGGATTGGGTGCGGTTCTAAGAAAAAAGCCAAGAGGCTTATCGCTATAGATTTGGATAATAAGTATAAGAACTTACTTTGTTTGAAATTTGACAAAGCAAGTTCTTATACTCTAATCAAGAAAGTGTAGATATATCTATTTCCATTGGCTTTAATTCGTCAAAAGTATGATTCACAGAGTCTAAAAATACGATTCTTTTGACATCAAACATTTTGCAATTATCAACAAAGGATTTTCTTCTCCATAAACATGGTATAGCTTTGCGAGTATTTGTATCATCAAACCCTTTATGGCATTTAACCAAAACATGATCAGCCATAGGAGTTACGGTAAACAGACCTTTCCACTCAGAGTATCTTGCTGACATTTGTTCTATCAGAGCATTAAGCGATAGTGCGATGACACTTTCACCTGCACCTGCTTGTTCCATATCATTTACGACCTGTTCGGTAGACGCAGATTTCTGTTCGTCTTGCTTTATGGCTAAACTGAAAACGATAGAGGCAAATTCTGTAAGGTCTTCTTTATCTGCAATGGTAACACCTGTATTGTTGCGCTTCTGTCCTGAGATTTCAACTATCATACACCCACCAAAAGAAGATTCCAGTGTAAAGTATCTTGTTTGATGATATTTTTTATCAACAACAATTATTCCAGCCTTTGCGCTTGATAAGGTAAACGGCTCTGGGAACCGAATTATTATCATATGCTTATTTTGATAGCTTTTGAAATCAGTACCAGAAATCGTTATCTTTTTCCATTTTATGATACTCTTGCTGTCATCGGCAAAGTTCATGAAAGTTGAGACGTTTTCCAATTCTGTCAATGGTATATTTCCAGTGTTGAATGCATTCAGAACTTTTGGAACAATGTCAAATGCTAAAGCATAGTTAGCCCTTTGTCCCTCTAATGGGTCTTTTTTCTTAAAAGGATTCCACATAGTCATTATCGTTTAGTTGCTTTGGACAGGAATAGATATTTGCGAAAAATGTGTACTATCATCCCATTGAGGAATCTCAGTTATGTTAATATCAGGTAAGAGAAAATCCTCTTTGTTAGGATGTTCAGCCAATATTGCCTCGTCACTTATCGTAAGTCTTGAACGTATCTTTTTGAAGAATTTTACTTCGGCATATTCTATGCGGTTGTCTGCTTCAATTGCTTTGATGGCAAGTGACACTATTAGTAACTGTTCTGTTTCATTCAAATCTACAGAAATTAGTTCTTTAAGATAAGATTGCAAGAACATTCCACCTTGCTCATTGATTTCTGTAATCCATGAGTTGAGGTACTTCTCTGAATCAACATCGTGGAAGATGTTGTCTTTTGCGCACAAATCTTTAACCATATCTACTTCCTCTGTAGCAATATCTCCATCACAAGCGATGCAACAGAAAATGGTTTTCAAGTATAATTCTTCTTTTGTCATAACAGTAATTATTTAAACGTTAAAACCTATACGAGGTCTATCATCGGACTTCTTCATTTCTTCGCCATTCATCATAGCTCGAATGCGCTCGTATTTGCGTAATTCATTGTTGCTAAGTGAAGGAGCAGTGTTTGTAATTGCAACTTTCAATAGCTCCATTGTTATTTTGCTATGTTGGCGAAGTGCATTTCGTGACGCATCATTAACAATCAGTTGTATATCAGCTGATACATAACCTTGTGTCATATCAGCTAATTGATGATAGTCTAACCCAAAATCGTAAGGGCGTTTGTTCAAGTACAACCTGAACAATGCCATTCGAGCTTCTATGTCTGGCACACCAATGTAATACTTTTTATCCAAACGTCCCGCACGCAAAATCGCAGGGTCAATCATGTTTGGATAGTTGGTTGCCCCAATAATGAATATGCCTTTTTCTCCAGTTCTATCCATTTGAGCCAACATCTCATTCACTGCACTTCTTGACATTTCATGCACGTTCCCATCATCTCGATTAGGGACAAGTTCATTCATCTCGTCAATGAAAATCACGGTTGGTGCGTTCTCCTCAGCCTCTTTAAACATCTTGGCAATATTCTCTTGTGTAGCATTAACATAACGGCTCTTTAGAGTAGCTGGCGTGATGCACATAAAGTTGAATCCGACCTCTTCTGCAAAATGTTTCGCAAAAAATGTCTTTCCACAACCAGGAGGACCATACAGCAACATCCCATTTGGAATAGTTACACCATAACGATGGTATTCTTCAGGATTGTGGAGAGGTTCGATAACTTCTTCACGCATTTGTTGCTTCAACTCTTCCATTCCGGCAACTGCTGCAAAGCCTTCACCTTTCTTTTTTATAGCGTAAGATGCTGGCGTATTGTCGGATTGTTGTTGCGATAAAATCTTACGTTTCGTAGATTGACGTTCTATCTTTACTTCTCCGTCAATAGCCTTTATAAACTCATCTGCACTTTGAAATCTATCTTCGCTATCATAGCTTAGAGATTTTGCTATCACATTCAGCAGTTGGTCGTCAAGTTCATACTTGTCCTCTTTTGTGAGTGTAAGTTCTTTGTCTCGTTCTGCCAAGATGGAATCAATAACATCTTGCCCACGCTTCCTTGAAACATCTAAAAACCAAGGCAACTCTCCATAAAGGAGATGGTACATCATCGCTCCAACAGAATAGAGGTCTGTCTGAACAGAACATACTCCAGAAAAACGTTCTGGCGCAAGATAGAATGGATTTAATTCATCCAAGTTAGGCTTAGCTGGCGACTGATTCAAGAATCTTGCATATCCAAAATCTATAAGTTTCAAATCCTGTAATTCTCCAACGAGATTAAGAAAAACGTTTTGTATCGTCACCTCGTTATGGATAACAGGAATTGGCTGTGAATGAAGAAACGACAATGCTGACAATACCGCCTTTGCTATTGTTTTTATCTCATAAACGCTAATTTCATCATCACGGATAATTCTCTGCGACAGGGTCTCTCCACTTACAAATTCGGTTACGAACCAAGCATATTGGCTCCCATTCATCATCATATTGCCAGAGTCTACAAACTGGCAAAGGTTATGATGATGTAGCAGTTTGGCAATCTCCACTTCTATAACTCGCCCATCATCATCAATCTGACTGCGGTTGAGTTTTGAATAGTTAATGAGTTTCAAAAAGCAAGTTTTACCATTTGTATCTTTCACACGATAGGTTTCCGCATAAGAACCTTGCTTATGCGGAAACGCTACTGTGTATGAGTCTATTTTATCGTTCTTCTTGAAATGCATAAGAATTCATTTACTATTTCAACTTTCCACCAGCGCCCTCAGCTTCATCCCTTGGCATGAGTCCCAACAATTCTGCTGAAATTTGGCGGAGACCTTCTGTCGTAGGATTATTGTTGATTTGCTCCATGCCTCGGTTTACAAGTTGCCGAGCACGTGAGGAATCTTTCCAATGCATTGAAGCAAATTGGTCGTTACAGTATCGTATGATACCCATACATTGGTAAATCATCGTGAGCTGGAAAAAAAGGCTGTTGACCTGTTCCAAAACCTCACGACCTATTTTTACATCTTTTGTACGGATAGCATTGTCTGTTTGTGTGCGCAGTTGATTGACCATCTGGGCGGACTTGTCATTTCCTAGATCATTCTGAGCCTTTTCGAGTTTGTCAAACTCCTCGCGCAACTCCTTTTCAACACGTTGCCACTCTGTCCCAGCATCAAGATTTTCTATTTTTCTCAGCAATTCACGCAAATGGTTGAGAACCTCTTTTTTCTCAGTTGTATTCTCGTTATCGGTGCGGATAGCTGCAAACTCGGCTTGTAAATCATTTACGTCTATACCGCTTTCGGATAAAGCCTCTATATTCCTCTCCGCTTCTGCAAATCCCTTTTTTATTTCTTCATTGGCATTCACCATTGTATGCTTCTTGCCCGTATCAAGGACTTTCTCTACAGTGAAATCTGTAGAGAGGAAATGTACTTCAAGCTTCATCTGCTCCGAAGAATCCACCTTTAATGTGACGTCAACAAGGCTATCTGCAGGTATAAGGGTGTCAACGTCCTCACCTGTAATAACAACATCTGCAACATGCTCATAGAGAGAAGCAGATTTACCTTCTGCTTCTGCAAAGTCATCAACTTGATGAATTGGCACAATCAAGACATCGCTTGAAAGCCCTGGACGCAGTTGATTGGTGGTTCTCAAATCATTAATTACGCCAGTTGCAGGCAAAGGCTTGTTCTTTTCCGATCCTTTTGCCATACGGAAAACGCCACGCTTCTTGTCATCATTCCAAGTGGCGATACCAATGTTATAAGGTAATGGTGCAGCTCCGACAACAGAACCTTGAATTATCGTGATTTCATTGGGAAAACAGGGGAGCATGTTGCCCTTGTCATCATAACATGCTATATTAAATGAGTTGGCCTTGCCCTCTAAAAGGTTTAATTCTACGACATCACCATTGAAATTGATTTCCACCTTACCACTTGACCATGCTTTATCGCCTCTTACGAACTCAACAAAAACACTGCTGAAAGCTGAGCCATCCGAAAGACATACTGGCACATATTCTGTCATTTCAACCGTTGTTGACTCATAGCTGACATCGAGCTTGACTGTTCCAACCTTTATCTCATCATCTGAAACCTCAGCATTCAACGTTGACGCATAGAGTGCTGCACCTGTAGCCACAGCGGTCATGGGGTCTATGCTTGTGTCAACATTGGGAGTGACTTGTTCCCGCAACATTTGACGGATAAGAGGACTATGCGTAGGACCGCCAACAAGAATCAATTTTGTGATTTGTGAGCCATTGAGGTTGTTACGCTGAATAAGGTTCTTGCATATGTCCACTGCTTTTTGAAAGTACGGACGCATCACGTCAAACACTTGTGCCTGGGTCAATGTCAAGTCAAGTTCTATCTCCTCACCTTCCTCATCTTCTCCAAGGTCGCCCAAGTTGGAAATAATATCCTCATGGTCTTTGAATGAAAGTTGGTTCTTGGCATCCTCTGCATACGTCTTCATCGCATCACGAAGAACTTCCTTCTTTTCCTCGTCCTGCAAATAGCCATCCACAGTATAATTCTCTTGTAAGAACGGTATAATGATGTTATCAACAATGGCATAATCCAAGTTCTTTCCACCAAGGTAGTTGTCTCCCTCAGTATCGAAAACCTGCATGATGCCATCCTCAACTTTCAGTAGGGCAGCATCAAAAGTTCCACCGCCAAAATCAAAGACCATCCATATACCATTCTTCTCATCAGATGAAAGTCCATATGCCATAGATGCGGCAATTGGCTCCTGAAGCAGTTCACAATGTTTAAAACCAGCCATCTTTGCAGCCTCCATTGTAGCTGTCTTTTGATTGACGGTAAACTTGGCGGGAACGGTAATAACAACAGAGCTAAATGTCTCATCTGTAACAAAAGACTTTAATGTCTTTAGCACTTCTGCAGACAATTCTTCTGACGAGAAACTCTTGTTCAAGTTTGTGCATGGATATTGCGTGTCGGTAGCCATCGTACGCTTGAATTCAACGTAAGTGTTTGAAGCACCTTTGTGCCACGATTTTGTTGCACGACGTTTGTCTTGCAACATTGTATTATAAGCGGTCTGGCCAACCTTTATAGACCCTTTCTTGTTAACAGATACACATGAAGGCATTGTGTCCATTTGTATATCTGTCTTAATTATTACTGGTTCTCCTTTCTCCATACGGCAGATAGCGGAATTTGTAGTTCCGAGGTCTATGCCATAGTCAATTTTATTCCTTGCCATGATATTGCGTTTTTATATGTTTTGACTTACGGTGATTTGAGCAGCTTGTATCATTTGCCCATTATAGTTTACTTGTGGCTTGGTTATGCCTGTGATGACTTGCTTGCCTTCCTCCAAATCTTCATCTACAACGAAATTGGCACTAACTTTCATACCTTCATTATATGGTTTTCCTAGCAAATCAACTATTTCATAACCATTGGCTTTGAAGTTATCCTTGATGCGCTCTACTGCTTTTGCCAATTGCTTGTAGCCTTTTATGGAAGAATCCATGCGTGACATATTCAACTCTATTCTGACAATTTCGTCAGCTACTTTTAAGGCAAGTGAGTGGTCTGGCTTATCATTATTTGCATTCTTAGGAGCATTCGCGATTTGTTTATCGAACAATTCCAATAGTTTGTCGTCAAGTTTTATTGACTCTTCTTGCATTTTTTCTTGTGCAATCAGCAACGCATCCTGCGCCTTACGCACTTCATCAATAGATGTATTACCTGATTTAATGCGTCTTGCCAATCGGTAAGTCACTCCCACTATGATAACTAACATCAGTATGGCTATGATACAAACAAGCAGAGTGCGGCTTTGCAAGGTTTCTTGGTTGGCCTGCACATTACTATTGGTCTTGTCTATCATGCCATTCACATTCTTGCGGTAGGTTGATTGAGATTCAGCCAATTGTTTGCAGACATTGCGTAAACTGTCAATAGCTGCGCTATGGGTATTGTTCTCACTTTTGAGGGATTGTATTCTTCTGTCGCTCTCTTTCTGCTTATCTTTCAATCTGCATAAATCATTTGCAGTACGTGACTGCTGATTTTGCAAGGTAACACACTTTTCCTCCAATGATTTAATCTTATCATTGTCAGATACAGACTTAGCGATTGTATTTTGACAAACGCATATTGTCAGTAATAGAATTGCAATCTTTTTCATTGAACATCAATTACAAATACAACAAATTAAAATTATAACTCCAATAGTAATTGCGATTAGACATCCCCAATTGGTATCGCCTGTCGTTGTTGGAACTAATGTAGACGTGGATATTCCTAAAGATTCACATAACTCTTTTAATGTTTGTCTATTTTTGTCATACCTATTTTTGAAATCCGTTTCCTTATCAAACAAATCCATCAACTTGGTGGCTCTCCATGCTTCATTTGCAGCTTTTACAAGGTCTGCCTTTAATTTCTTCAATGTGTCAAACGACGTTCCATTGATTTGTTCCATTATAGCCAACATTCTACCATCTATACCTTTATCATGCAAGACAGAAATGTAGTTCTGTGCCTGGTTTACCTCTGCTACTACATTGCTTAATGCGTTGCTGACGACTAATGTGGAAATCTTCAAATAATACCCGCTATTTCGTCCAAGTTTTTCTTTGATTGTTTGCAAAAGAGGCTTTGTGTTATTAAGCAATTCTATGGCATAACTGATTTTATCTGGTAAAGAACTGTATTTATGCAATTCTTTACGTATAGCTCTATCCTCTGCAAACACCTCTAATGGTGGTAAGTTGTCAATAATCTTTTGAAGAATATCAACATTTTCTTTACATCTATCTTTTGCCATTTGGCCAACGACAATGCCTTTTGCATAGCGTTGAAGCATCATTGCATTCTTAGCCGCATCTGGTTCTTCTGAATCATTGTAATAGTCTATTCCACATTGAAGTATCTCCAAACCTAACTTATCGACTATTGTTTGATACTGTATTTCAGATGATGAAAGCAAATTCCTCAATTGTAAAGTAAGCTGCTTGGTCCTCTCCATCAAAACTTTACCAGCCTCATATCTCGCAGTAGCCCCTTTGCCTTTTGATTTTTTTGCAACACCAATGGCATCTTGAATGTGAACTATGATAGGCTCTACTGCTTTTTCTTTAATATAGCCTTCCCAGGTAACGTTTGTCGTAAAAGGAAGCAGTTTGCCAGCTCCAATCTCATCACATAAGATATCAATGAAAGAGAAAGTCAAGTCAGAAACGTTAAAGTTTCCTCCCGTCCCAATAACAGCAACAACCAATTGATTTACATACTGTGTTGTTGTACAGAGTTTCAGCTAAAGAAATGGCTTCTGCATATTTACTGCACATCAAGGCACACACTATACGGTTCTGTAAAGACGATGCACATTCTCTTTTTTGCCAAATTTCCTCAGCTTTATCTATTTCATCTGCGAAAAGATGGTTAAAAGCCACATCATCCAACGGAGTCATTTTTACGAACCAAAATTGAGCATACAAAATTTGTTCTTTGGGCAAAGTTAGTTTTGCTTCAGCATCCGCTACTGAAGTTTCAGTACGATTAATTGATGACAGATATTGTGGCGCATCTAAAGGAAAAGAAACAGGTTTACCTACCTTCAAAAACGCCTTCATGCGATTGTGGTTAGCCAGTCTTTCCTTTGTAGGAGAGTTTGAATAGACTCCTAACTGACGATATGGATTGTTTTGTAGTATATTCATTCTAATTCCGTAAACAATAAAATCAACCGACTCCCTTGTTGACGAAATCCACTCACTAATACATACGAAAAAGCGTGGAGCCTGTTCTGTCACTCGTTCCACGTGTAGAGGCTCTGGCATCGCCCAATTTGTCGAAACGAGCAACGCCGAAAGCCCCACGCCAGTGTACGTATATAGAAAGCACTCTTGACAATGAACAATAGAATCGTTCAAAGCCAATGAGAGCTGTATATAATACACCTCATGAGGCGTTCTGCATTGCTTTGTTTTTGACAAATTGTGTTGTGAACTGCCAGATTCCTACACGTCAAAACCAAAGCGTACAAAAACGCCTTTTACCATATGTATGTCTGCCCAACCTCTGCCCATTGGGGCTTTCGGTGTGGGTATAGACGTTACAAAGATAATACTTTTATCTCGGAAACCACTTTGTTTTGCTGGTAAAGTATGATTTAAAGGTCTGATTTAACATTATTAAATATAGATATGTTAAAGAATTCCACTTTTGCGTGATTTTTCTTGCTGAAAAGTTTGTATTATCAATGATTGTTCGTATCTTTGCAGCGTCAGTCCTCGCCAAGCCTCTTAACAATGCTCAAATCGTGCGAGGCGTTTTTTGTTTATACACATTTGAATATGGCGAATCTTATTCCCTTTACAAAACGGTTTGAATCTTCTGAAAATCTCGTTAATTTGCTTGAATCTCGAGGTTTACAGATTTGTGATAGAAACAAAGCCATACAATACCTTGACAATATTGGTTATTACAGATTGTCTGCTTATATGTACCCTTTGTTGAAGATGCCCAAAACTGCCCATTTGTATAAGGAAGGTTCAACATTCAAAAAGGTGATGATGCTTTATCGCTTTGACAAGAAACTGAGACTACTCATGTTCAATGAAATAGAAAAGATTGAAATTGCTATCAGACGTGCGGTGATGCAAATAACAGCAGATA